>Ga0208410_1000091_pt1 | contig 52500 bp, 43 predicted proteins | sample ETN02SmetaG_3_FD_185787 | JGI IMG/M metagenome (GOLD analysis project Ga0208410, IMG submission 185787) | Marine microbial and viral communities from oxygen minimum zone, Eastern Pacific Ocean - ETNP2014F10-02SV257 (SPAdes) (version 2) | ecosystem: Environmental > Aquatic > Marine > Oceanic ... | reverse complement strand
TCGTCGTCGCCTCGACGCGCGCGACGCGTCGACGTCCCTCTCGACCGTCTCCTCGACGCCGACGCCGCGGACGGCGCGGGCGCGCGCGAGCAGGCGCGCGTCACCATCGTCGTCGTCGTTCGCGTGCGTGCGCGCGCGCGGCGTGGGCGTGCGCACCGCGCGCGACGGAAGATGACGCGGGGACGGATAAGTGTGCGTCGGGGTGAGGTGAGGGTTCGGACATGTGGACGCGGGGACGCCGCCGCCGCGAGGGCACTCGAGGGTGACGCCGACGCGACTCGGCGACGGGAGATGCACGATCGAGGGTACAGACCGATGTGGTGGATGCGTCCGGAGACGTTCGGTGGGGAAACGCACGGAAGCGCGGTGGTGGCGTCGACGGGGGCGGCGTCGACGGGGGCGCGCGCGCGGTGGAGCGCGCGCGCGTTCGCGCGGTGGTTGGAGGGTCGAGGGGCGCGCGTGCCGACGTTCGTTCGCGAGCTCGGTGGTGTTACAATGGATCGGGATGGATAGGGCGATCAGGTGAGCGGGGTCTCGAGACGGTTGGGGTCGTCGAGACCGAGATCTTCGAGGGAGCGGTCGTCTTGGCGCCATCCGTCGCGCACCTTGACTTGAATGTCTAAAAATACCGGTCGGTCCAGAAATTTTTCAATGTCGGCGCGCGCGCTCGAGGAAAGCTTTTTCATCGCGCTTCCGCCCTGGCCGACGATGATGCCCACCTGAGATTGACGCTCGACGAAGACTTTGGCGAGGATGAGATCCTTTTTGGCGCCGTCTCGCTCGGTGTGCGATTCGATCCACACCTGCGTGCTGTAGGGAACCTCTTGTTTGTACTGTAAGAAAATCTTCTCTCGGATGATCTCGGCGATGAAGAACCGCTCGGGGTGCTCGCTGATGGCGTCCTTCGGATACAGCGTCGGACCGAGGGGGAGGTGCTCGAGCGCCCACTCTCGAACGTTTCGCGTCCCCGTCGAGTTCACCGCCGAGATGGGCAACACGGAGTCGACGGCGTCTTGCGATTCAAAGTACTCGATCAACTCCATGATGCGCTCTCGGTCACCCACTAAATCACACTTGTTCAAAATCAACGCCGTGGGCACGCGCTTACCCTTTTTCGGCGCCAATCCTTCCCACGCGCCGTACGGATCCCGCGCCGCGTCCACGATGTAAAACAACACATCCGCGTTCGCCATCGAATTCCGCACGCTCTTCAGCATAATTCCGTCCAATTTATTAAACTCCTCCATCATCACCCCCGGCGTGTCCAGCAGCACCATCTGCGAGTCGTCATCGCTCAGGATGCCCAAAATTCTGTGCCGCGTCGTCTGCGGCTTAAACGTCACGATGCTCAGCTTGGTACCGATTAAATCATTCATCAGCGTGCTCTTCCCCGCGTTCGGGCGTCCGACGATGGCGACGTACCCAGACCTATGCCCCGGGGGATCGGGCCTGAGAAGTTCACCGCCGATGTACGGTAAAACCTCCACGTCCTCGCCGTCCTCGCCGTCCTCGCCGTCCTCGCCGTCCTCGCCGTCCTCATCCTCGTCGAATCCCTCCCCGAAGAACGCGTCCGCGAGATCGGCGTCCGGACCGTCGTCGTCGATTTCGTTCGCCCCCGCGCGCGCGTCGCGTCTCTCCCCCCCGCGCCGCGTCGTCGTCGGCCCCCATCGCGCGCGTCGAGGTCTCGCCGCCGCCATCACCCTCGACCGTTCGCGCGCGCTCGCGGCGCGTCTCGACGCGCGCGCGCGCGTGGACGCGCGCGACACCATCGCGCGCGTCGTCACCGTCGTCGTCGTCGTCATCGTCGACGTCGAGAGACGACGCGCGTCGACGAATCGCGCGTCATTCGCTGCCGCGTCATCGGAGGGACGACGCGCGACATGACGGACGACGCGCGCGACGACGAGGACGAGGACAAGGCGCAGACTCCGGAAGAGCTTCGCGCGACGTTGGACGAGTACCGCGCGTCGCTCGCGGAGGTGACCGAGGGATTGCGAGAGACGCCCGAGGACGAGGAACTGTTGGATTTGCGCGCGTCCCTGGTGGAGGTGATCGAAATCACCGAGGACGTGTTGGCGTCGACGGTGGAGGCGTCGAGCGCGCGCGAGGAGGAGGAGGAGAAGGACACCGTGGATGGTCGCGCGCCGACGGGCGCGAGTGGACGCGGGGAGGATGTCGGGGGGAAAGAGACGCGAACGGAGGCGACGCCGAGCTCGCTGGCGGCGACCTTCGTCGGGAAGGACGTGTTGACGCTCGACGCGGACGGCGCGTGGCGACCGGGACGATGCGTGCGCGTGATGGACGATGGATGTTTGGACGTGTATCTCACGGAGACGCACGCGCGGGTTGCGGTCAAGGCGGGAGACGTGCGCATGGATTTCGACGCGAGCGCGCGGCTCGCCAAGGCCAAGGCGGCCAAGGCGAGGAACGCCACCGCGAACGAGAACGAGAACGAGAACGCGGGACCGAGGGAGGTGTATCGAGGTCTTCCCGAACCGAAACGATTCGAGTTGACGCGCAAGACGGAGTACGTGCGAAAAGAACCGCCGAAGAATTTAGAAATCAAGCCGGGCGACGACGCCGAGACGCGAGAGACGAAGAGGAAAAAGTTGAAAATGTTCAAGTATAAGCAGCGTCAGCAAGAGATCGCGGCCGAGCAAAATCAAAAGGCGAGCAGTTGGCAAAGCTTCCAAGCCACCGGTTTGAAGAAGAAGAAGCGCGGCATGCAAACGAATTCAATCTTTTCAAGTAAGACGTAAGCGACGTCGCGACGTAGACGTGCAATTACAATCAATAAAATTCAATCAATGAAAAATCATCACCTATTGATACATGGAGAATCGGCTCTCGCCGAACTCCGCCTTCGGCGTCGCCGCGTTGTCGTCCGTCATGTACCGACTCGGACTGCTCACGCGTGCTCTGCCTCCCGAGCATCCGAGAGACGCTCGCGTCGAGACCCCCGTCTCCGGATTCTTACCGTTCGCCGTCTTACACAACTTTTGCTGCGTCTTCGGATCCAAAAGCGCGTCCGAGAAATCTGCGTTCTCCACGATTGCCCCCTCCATGTCGCTCGACGTCAACACCACGCGATTCAGGATCGCATCCGTGAAATTCGCGCCGACGAGCACGGAGCGGTCCATCAACGCGTCGCTCATGTTCGCCCCCGTGAAGTCCACCTCCGGCGCCACCATCTTCATCATGTACGCTCCTCGAAGATTCGCCCCTCGAAGCTTGGCGAATCGCATGTCCGCTCCCGTGAAGTTGCTCAATCGCAAGTCTTTCCCGAATTCTTTCACGATGTCGACTTTCACCAGGTCGTACCCACCGAACTGTTTCGCGCTTCCGCGGTTGAACTCGCCCCCGCGGTTCGCCTCGGCGGCGTTGAGCTCGGCGTTCGCGGCGAGCGGGCTCGCGAGCGCGGCGGCGGCGACGACGGCGGCGCACGCGGCTCGCGAGAGCGCGGTGACGTCGTCGATGGGAGCTCGTGACGTGGCGCGCGCGGGACGCGTCGCGCGACGGGACGCGGGAGCGCGGGCGTCGGAGAGACGCGCGGTGACGGGCGCGCGCGAAGAGACGGTGGGCATCGCGCGCTCGTCGCGGAGAGGTGGACGAGGGCGTCGACGTATGGCTCCGTCGCGGCCGCGGGACGCGCTTTCCGCCTCGGTCGAGGCGAGCGCGAGAAAAGGAGTCGTGAAAGGCGATCGATGAGGCGAACGCTCGATGGTGGTGCGGGCGTCGTGTGCGATTGATGCATAGGCGGGTGTGTAATCACATTAGAAGCCTAGTAGTCTGTCTTTCGCCGTTTCTAAATCACGCGTGCGTCGGCGCCGTCTACACGGCGCTCGTCTCTCAACGCGGTGCGTTTCGCAGGGTTCGTCGGCGTGTACCACGCCGTCCTGGGTCGCGTCCCCTCTGTTCAGTTATCCTCCTCCTCTTCGTCGTTACCATGCCTGTGCTCTCGCACTGCCTCGCGTTCTGTTTGTCTTTGACTGCCGACTCGCTCTACAACGTCGCGTACTTACGCGTCCACTCCTTCGCGAGTTCGTTGTAGCGGTTCTTATCCGTCTTATACACGTGCGCAATCTCCGGCACCAAAGGATCGTCTGGGTTCGGGTCCGTGAGCAACGAGCAAATGCTCAAGAGCACCTTGCTAATTGTGAGCGCCGGCGACCACTGTTCCTTCAGAATGTCCAAGCAAATCGACCCCTGGCTGTTCACATTTGGATGATACACCTTCGTCTTGAAGTTCACCTTGGGCGGTTTGAACGGGTAATCGGGAGGGAAATGGATCGCGACGAAGAAGAGCCCGCCCTGGTACGGAGACTCGGACGGGCCGATGATCGTCGCGTCCCAGTGGAAGATGTCGTCGTCCGATCTCGGACCCGCGCTGCAAGAGGTCGGCGGGTCTTTTTGTAAATCTGCGCGCGCGCGCGACCAAACGTCGCGATCGGTCAGTATCAAGTTTTTTCGCGCGCGTGCGTCCCGACCGCGCGCTCGAGACGCGTCGAGACGACAGCCGACTACCGAATCGGAAGTCAGCGAGCCTCGCGAACACCATCCGCCCTCGCCGACCCACGCGCGCGACCGCGCGCGACCGCCACCGCCCGCTCGAAACGACGACGCGCATATTCCCACGCATCTTTCACCCCGTCGCGCGGGTCATCGCGCGCCACCACGCGCGCGCATCCCCGTCTCGAGGCGCGACGCGACGCGCGTGGAATTCCACGCGGTTTTCGCGTTTCGTCGACGCGTGCGCCTCGCGCGACGCCGCGACGGGCGCTCGCGCGGGACGATCTGACGCACCCAAAAGTTCTTTGATGATTCGCTTCGACGCCATGGCGCTCGAGCACGTCTACGTGTGTCGAGGCGGGCGAACGACCGCGGAGGCTTCGATCGACGAGACGAGGCGGGTTTGGGTGGGTGAAAATTGTGGGCACCCTCGAGGACGACGACGACGCGCGACGACGACGGCGAGAGAGGCGCGAACGCCGTGAAGGTGGGGTGTGCGTGGGAAGATGGATGACACGCGTCACGGGGTCGCGTCGTGATCGTCGCGCGGGGGGTCGTCGTCGTCGGATGCGGCGTCGGCTGTCGCGGCGGCGGCGGCGTGCGCGCGCATGGAAAAGCTGACTTGGTGTAAAACCGCGGCGCCGAATCGTTTGAATCCGCCCTTCGCGCGCACGGTGGCTTGTCTGACGTCGGCGGCGAAGAGTTTGTGGGCGAGGTAGGCGGCCTCGCCGTCGAGGCGATCCGTGAGGAGGGTTTGGAGACGACAGAGTTGGCGGCGGCATCGCTCGAGCGGGAGCGCGTCGTCGGCGGAGAGCGCACGAAATGTGGCGTAGGGGGCCTCCGTGGACGTCATCAGCTCGTCTACTCGTGTGAACCACTTTTCTGGCGACGCGGTCCACGTTGACGTCGAACCGTAGACGCTCGGGGCGTACTTTTTGCGTTGTGCCGCGACGTCGGGTCCTCGTTCGAAGAGGAGACTGAATTGTTCCAAACCGTTCGCGATGCACGATTTGACGAAGTCATCCAGACGCACGACTTTTGTCTTTGTGTCCGACACGACCGCGCGGGACGACCACGACTTGAACACGGCGTCGATGGTCGTCTCTGTGATTCTCTTATCCGCCACTCGAAGCGCGGCAGCGAACTCGTCGTGAATTAAGAAACCATCTGCATCGCAATCCGCCGCGCGAAACAACGCTTTGAGACTCTCGACATTTATGGCGCGGCGACGCTTGTATTCGTCCATCACTACGCGCACAAACGTCGAAAACTTCACGGTCGATGACCTCGTGACGTGTTTGAGCCCAAACTGTTTCGCGACGAATTCCTTCAGCGTCGCCGAATCATCTTTATAATCCACGAACACGCGTTTCAGCGCTTCCGATGCGCGAGAAAAGTCCAATGCGTCAGAGCTAGTACTGAGAGACGCACTCGTACTCTTTGAATCTTTCGCCATGCCAAAGTCTACGAGTGCTTGCGTGAAATGGCCGTCGCCCGCGAGAGCTTCGAGCAGGCGTAGGTAAAACATCAACGTGGAAGCGTCGAGCAAAGGCGGATCCCGAGAACTCGGTGAAGCGATGCAATGACAGAATAATCCAAATCGATGTATGATATCGCAGTCATCGGCGTGGTGTACCGTTGACGCGATCAAATCGAGCAAGTTTGCCTCCGCAAGCTGCTTCAATCCAAATTTGTGCAAGTGCCAATCGTAAACAAACGTCGCGAGTGAGTGCGTGGATGGATCTCGCGCGCTGTCGTCGTTGTGTTCGAAACCACTCGTATCCAACGTGAGTCGATCGGCGTATATGTGAGCGATACACTTGAGCACCCACGCTCGAGGTTTCCTGCGACCAGTCTTTTGCGAACGGATGAGATTCGAGAAATCACCAAGCGCTTCTCGAGACCAGGTATCAACACCGTCGCTGAGCGCTAGGGCGGTATGATGTTCATTTACACCATTTACTTTTCCCGTGCTATCTGTTTTCCGTCGTCGCTTGGGAAAACTAACGGTATCGGTTTGCGTTGCGATGGACGCACTCGTCGTTTCGGAAGGCTCTCCCACCGCGACCGAGTCTTCGATCGTCTGCGTCTGCGTCGTCATGTACTGTGACTTATCGACAACTAGCATGCGCGTCGTCAATAGCTGATTATCCAAAAAATCGACACGTCTCGAAAGATTATCTCTCTCACTGAATGCGTTGTGCAGTGAATCCTCCATGGACGCTACGGCGGATTCGATTTCATGCCTCGATTGCGCTTTGGTGAGCTTGAGCCTTTCGTGGAGACGACGTATCTCAGCACGATCGATCGTTTGCATCGTCATCAACTCTTTTTCTCGTTGCCTCGCCCGTTGAGTGATCGAGGTTGCTCGTTCGCAGTCTGCTTGGTGCCGACGTCTCGCCGCGTCGACTTCACGTTCACATTTCGTCGCGTGTTCCGTGAGCGCGATTCGCTCAACCTCTTTTGATTCTAACGCGTTGTGTACTTCGCCGAGCTCGATCGCGAAAGATTCGTTCCTGCGCTGCCAACGGTCGCACACATTGTGCATGGTGGAGAAGAGCTCGCCGTAACGCTCGCGAATGGCGTCCAGCAAATCGCCCCTGTCTTTACACTCCGCGCGCACTTGACGCGCGCCTTCGCGTAACGCGCCATCGATGATGGTAAAATCATCTCCGAACGCATCGAGTTGCCGATGAATGCCAGTCGGCACGAGGGCGCCATTCTCGGCACCCAATCCGCCGTTTCTGCTCAGTCGATGGAATTTCTTCTCAATGTTGCCCTCCGGTAAGACGGCTTCGAGGTGGCGTGCGAGCATGATCGCCATCCCGCGCGACGTCGGTTCCGGCACGCGACGAAGAATGCAATCCTGAGCCTCACGATTGCGAACTGGCCGAAACCCACGTTCGTCTTTTCCCGCGCTAAAAAGGTTTCGCTGTGGGCGCGGTGGAGCATGATGCCGCGGCGCGCGCCGCGGTGCCGCTGTTCTCGACGCGGTATTTTCCCTCCTTCTCCTCATCGAACGAATTTCTTTCTGAATTCGACATATTTCCTTGCGAAGGGAATGTACCTCTACACCGACCTCGGGCCGTTCCACGGTTTGCACCGCTAACGGCACAGCATCGACGCAGTCATCGCCCGAGTCTTCACCGTTTGACTCGCACGAACCGATCGCTCGCGCGACGGCACGAAGCGCACGGTACCTGCTCCGCTCGAAGGGCAACGCATCGGACATGCGAACTTGTCAAGGACCATTTATTTTTATCCGCACCCGCACTCTCGCCGCGGCGTTGTTACTCTTGATGAGCAAAACCTATCGCACGCCCGACGCATTGACCTTTACTTTTTCAGCTCCTCCGACAGTCTTTGCGCCACACCGTATGTTTCTCGCCGCCGCACGCCGAGATCTTTGGCCACGCGTCTGGACGCCTCCGACGGCGACACACCGTCGCGCAAAAGCGCGCGAACGGCGTCCTCGACGCTCGACGAATTCGGAATGCCGTCCTCCTCGTCCGATTCCACGGACAAGGCGCGATCGTCGCCGTCGAACCCCTCGATGACGAGCGTGATCTCCCCGCGCGGCGTGCGCTCCTCGAACTCGCGCTTCGACTCGCTCAGCGTCCCTCGCCAAAATTCCTCGTGCACCTTGGTCAACTCTCTACACACCGCACACCTTCGATCGCCGAGCGCCGTAACCGCGGCCTCGAGCGTCCCGATCAATTTATGCGGTGGGACGAACATGATCAACGTCGCCTTCGCCCTCGCGAAACTCTTGAACCGCTTCACCCTCGCCGCCGATTTCGGAGGCGGAAATCCTATAAACGTAAACTCGTCCGTCGGCAATCCCGCCCCGGCGATCGCCGCCAACACCGCGCTCGGCCCCGGCACGGGCACCACGCGTACCCCAATCTCCGCCGCCCTCGCCGCTAAATCCTGCCCCGGATCGTTCACCGTCGGCATCCCCGCGTCGCTCACCAGCGCCAACGCCGCGCCGCCCGCCAACCGTCCCAACGCCTCCTCCCTTCGTTTCGCCTCGTTGTGCGCGTGATAACTCACCAACGGCGTCGATATGCCGTACGCTCGCAATAATTGCTTCGTTCGCCGCGTATCCTCGGCCAAGACGGCGTCCGCGTCCCGAAGCGTTCGCAACGCCCGCAGCGTGACGTCCCCGAGGTTTCCGATGGGCGTCGCCACGAGGAACAGTCCCGGCTCGAGCGTCGTCGTCGTCGACGTCGACGCTCGTCCATCGACGCGCGCGAGCCACTCGCGCGCGTCCTCGTCCATCACCTCCCGGTCGCCTCGCGCGCGGCCTCGCGCGTCGTCGTCGCCCTCGTCATCGCCGCCGTAACGGTCCCAGCCGTCGCCGTCCCCATCCGCGCGCGTCGACGCTCGCGCGCGTCCCTCGGCGCGACAACGCGCGCGCGACGACATCGACGACAAACCGACCGCGCGCGTTCGCCTCGGCGCGCGCGTCGCGGACGACGCGACGATCACGCGCGCGAACAGGTTGCGCGCGCGCATTTCGACCGAGACCGTCACATTCTGGCGCGCGCGCGCGCCCCGTCGCGTCGCGCCATGGGAAACGCGTGCGGGAAACCGAAATCGACGCGCGTCGCGGACGACGCGACGCGCGACGCGCGCGACGGCGCGATGGACGCCAGCGCGCGCGCGCATCGCGATCTCGATTCGCGGTCGGCGTCGAAAGGGGCGTCGTCCGCGACGACGCGACGCTCGCGCGACGTCGACGGTGGTGGCGCGCGAACGATCGCGCTCTTACCGGCGTCGCACGCGGCGACGGGAGACGAACGGTTCGGGACGACGGATGGATTTTATGATTCCATGGAACCGTGGTGGGGGGTGGCCAATCCGACGCCGTGGACGGGACCGCCGACGGAGACCGCGGCGCCGACGATCGAGGATGAACCTTTGTACGTCAGCGAAGAGTTGAAGCGAGAGTATCATGGAATACCTATGTATCCGTGGGAGGGTGAGGCGTGGAGCGCGCCGAGGATTCGAGAGATTATCGAGCACGGGTTGACGTGCGCGGACGTCAACGGGGCGCTCGGACGACCGGACACGCTTAAAATGTCCAAAGAGGCGCAGATTCAACACCTTCGGAACGCAATCGCGGACGTGATTCAGACGGTACCGTTTGAGCTCGCGATGATGCTGTTCGAGGGGGCGAAGACGCCGCCGGAGGAGGGGTGTCAACGGTTTTTGAGACGACTGTGCGAGGCGACGCACGGGGGCGTGTATTGCAAGTTGCCCGTGGTGCACAAGACGAAGGAGGCGTGTCTCGCCCACGTGCACGACAGTAAACACCTGGGCGCGGCGCTGTACGCGAGGATATTTATGCTACGGTTCGTGAAACGGTTCCCGCCGCAACTCGGGTTCCGACATCCCTACGTCGACGGCGCGGCGATCAAGGAGCGATTGGTGAAGGACGAACGCTTCGTCGAGACGTTGGACATGTTCAAAATTTGGCCCGCCACGAGAGAGCATCCGGCGGTGTTGGTGGGATCTCTGCACACGGCGGGCGTGAAGAAACTTTTAGAGTTGGACACGCTCGACGCGTGGTACGGCGTGAATCAAGTGTACGAAGTCGCCGTGTCCCATCCGAGCGAATCGCTGAGCGGAAAGGTTCCGCCGATGATCATCGACGTGAAGAAAATGTCAGTCACGATGTTCACGCGCGCGAGCATCGCGCTCATGGCGAAACAATTCACGGTGGCCGAGTTTCATCCCGAACCGTTCGCGCACTTCTTCTGTACCAATTGTCCGTACATTCTCGCCGCGTTGTGGTCGGTGGCGAAGCTCTTTCTCACGGAGAGCGCGAGGAAAAAATTCGTAATCTGCACGCACGACGCGGCGCACGAGATTAAAAAGCGGTACGGCGTGGCGAGGAAGGATCAGCCCGTGGAATTAGGTGGTGAGATGCGCGACTCCATGGTGGGTGCGCGCGAATGGCTCGCCGCGGTGCCGCAAAAGGGCGCGGTGAAACAGTTGTCGCGAGTGATGAGCGAGCGCCGCGCCGCCACAAGAACGACCTCCGGCGCGCTCACTCGCCAGCTCACGAACACGCTCAGCGGCATGCAGTTTAGGCCCAAGATGGCGTTTAAAACGGGCGTTCGCCCGCTCTCGAAATCCGCGATGCGAACGATGATTCGAGCCATCGAATTCGCCTTTTTCCTCCTCCTCTTTTCCATCGTCTTCCGCTCCCCCGTCCGGCAACTTCTCGTCGCCGTCGGCGTCTCATCGACGCATCGTCATCTCTTTAGTTGGTAATAGGCAATTTCACACGACGAGCACACGTTTCATTCATTCATCGCACGCGTTCGTTTCATTACAAAGTAAAAAAGAAAACTCTACCCGCGTCCTCCTCGCGTCAGCCCTCGGCGCCTCCAAGCCAAAGCCCTAAAACATCATCAGACCCTCGACTCGCCCTCGACGACGCCGACGCGCGCCCGCGCGCGATTCTCGACACCTCTCTCCGACGACCGACGCGCGCGTCATCGATAACGACGACACGCGCATCGGTCGCGTCTCTCGCGACGTCACCGCGCGTCTCGCGCGAGCGACGACGACGAACGAACAATGTGATTCATTCATCGCCATCTCTCGCGAGACGCGACGGTCGCGATGGATGCCCACGCACCGAGCGCGTTTACTTGGATCGCTGGCGCATTTTTCTGCGTTTGCGCTTCAAACGACGAGTGCGTTTTTTCCTCCACTTGGCTCGCATCGTGACGCGCGACGCGACGCGAAGTGCGGCGCGCGTCGACGCCTCTCGCCGACGACCGCGCGCGCGGGATCGGGTCGAGATGGGGACGGAGGCGGTGAGGGACTCGTGCTGGGTCGTGACTCGTTATTTGAATGACGGGTCGGGACTCGATGGGAGTCCCTCCATCCGGCGGCGGCGCCGGGCCCGACCGCGCGCGCGACGCGCGCGAGACGCGAGACGCGAGACGCTCGCGCGCGTTCGGACGACGCGATGCGCGAGCTCAAGCACCACGAGCGTAAGCTTCTCAAGAAGGTTGATTTCCTCGCCTGGAAATCCGAGCGTGGACACCGCGAGGTGGCGACGATTCGTCGGTACCACCTGCGCGACCGGGACGAGTTTAAGCGCTATAACAAGCTCTGTGGGTCCGTGACCAAGCTCGCGGCGGCGCTGAAGAGATTGGACGCGCGGGATGAGACGAGGACCGAGGTGACGGAGGCGATGCTGCGGAAATTGTACGATATCGGGGCGATTCCGAGCACCAAATCGTTGGCGCTGTGCGACAGGTTGTCGACGTCGAGCTTTTGTCGAAGGCGATTGGCGACGGTGTTGGTGAGGATTCGAATGTGTGAGACGCTGCGAGAGGCGACGACCTTCATCGAGCAGGGACACGTGCGCGTGGGGGTGAACGTCATTCGGGATCCGGGGTACATCGTGACGAGGGACATGGAGGATTACGTGACGTGGAAGGATACGAGTAAAATCAAACGCAAGGTCGCTGCGTACAACGACAAGTTGGACGATTACGATCTTTTGGGGGAATAGAGAGATTGCTCACACGCGGTGACGAGGCGCGCGCGCGCCTGCGAAAAATCATCGCTCTAGAAGAAATGTAACAGTACGCATTCGTAGCCGAAAACAACAAGTAAAGAATAAATCACAAATGAATCCCGTCTACGCGTACCACGAATCGAGCAACGCGGGTAATTCGCGAACGTGCGTCACGACGCCGTCGACGTAGGATTCCGCCTCCGCTTCGACGGTGCCTCGCATGGATGTCTCCGCGTACGGCGCGCCCCCTCCGCTCTGATACGGCTTCGTCTCCGGGTCGCGCACGTGCACAGTCTTGAAATCAAACTGTTTCGCGGCGTAACAATCGTTCAATACGTCGTCACCGACGTGCGCCCACGCGTCGGAATCTCCAGAGAACCCGTGATCGGCGATGGCGATGCCCATGGCGAGCTGAAACGGGTACGGGTTCGGCTTTCTCGCCATCTCCCCGTGCACCATGTGTTCATCGATCAACGCCTCCGCGGACAATTCGAAATCGAAAAACTCCCCGAGTCCAGCGCCCGCGCCGCTTCCGAACCCGTTCGTGATCGACCCGACGACGACGCCCGGATGTCGCGCTCGAATCTCCGCCAACGCCTCGCGCACCCCCGGGTACACCAACTCCCTCGCCATCGCGTTTCGCGTCGGAATCCACGCCAAGTGATACCCGCGCGCCACGGTAGCCACCGCATCGCTCTCCGGAATCCCAGCCTCGATCGCCGCGCGCGTCGCTCCCGCGATTCGTATCGCCGCGTACGACATCGGCTCCGCCGTCGTCCCTCTCGCCGCCGCCTCGCACTCCCTCTGTTCGCGTATCCGCTTCATCTTCGCGTGCACCTGGGGCGTGCGCGGGAACCTACCGCCCAAACGCGCGCTGCACCACTCGATCAACGCCTCGTTCGCCGCGTTCACGACCGGCGTCGTGGGCCAGAGCGTGTCGTCCAAATCAAAGGTTAGCACCTCGAGCGTTTTCCCTCGCGCGCCGCGCGGCGTCGACGCGCCGCTCGACGCCCCCGAGGGCGCGGACGTGGACGTCGCCGACGTCGCGGACGATCGCTTTCGTTTGGCGCCCGCGGGCGCGGCGAGGAGGGCGCGCGCGAACGCTGCCATCGAGGCGGGCACTGACGACTCGACGACACAGCGACGCGCGCGAGGTGGAGGCGGCGACGCGCGCGAGGGACATGCGCGCGACGACGGCGACGACGGCGACGACGTCCGCGTCGACGCGCGCGGCCGACGCGCGCGCGCGGCCGACGCGCGCGGCGAGACGAATCGTCTCGACGAGAGGACCGATTCGCGCGCGCGCGATGTTCAACGCGTCCGGGAGCGCGTCGGCGACGCGTGGATTCGACGCGGCGCGCGCGCGCGAACGATCTCCGACGCCGCCTTCGCGCGGCGCCGTCGTTCGCCGGTCGGCGTCGACGTCGGCGATGGGTCTCGACCGCGCGCCGCGACCGTCGGCGGAGGAGAACGCGTTCGCGGCGGCGGTGGCGGTGGCGTGCGGCGCCACGGTCGCGGCCAAGGCGACGCGCGCGGTGGAGTCGACCGTGCCGATGGCGGTGCGACTGGTGAGCGCGTGCGCGTGCGCGGCGGTCGTGTTCGCGGTGGCGAGAATCGTGAGCGCGGAGCGACGATACGCCGACGCGCTGGTGTCTCATCGAGACGCGGCGGACGCGGATGGATCGTTTATAAACGTCGACGGCGTCGATGTGCACTATAAACGCGTCACGGCACCCGCTGCGGTGCGCGCGGTGGAGTGCATGCACGGATTCGGGGCGAATGTGTCGTCGTGGACGACGAGCGGGACGTTGCGTCGGTTGAGCGAGACGCTTTCCGCCGACGTCTCCGCGCACGATTCTTGTGGTTTCGGTTTAACGCAGCGCTCGAAGGACGTGCGTCGGTACACGCGAACGAGCGATGCGCGCGCGTGTCGGGCGATTTTGCGAGAGATGCGCGCGGAGGAGAGACGTTCGGTGACGCTCGTGGGACACAGTTTGGGCGCGGTGGGCGCGGCGCTCGCGAGCGCCGAGGGCGGCGTCGACCACGTCGTGCTCGTCGCGCCCGCCATCTTGGGAGGGAAACTTCGCGACAAATCAGAGAACGCGCGAAACCGCGCTTTACCAGTGTTTCTTCGAGTGTTTTTCGCTGGAATCACCGCTTCAGCGACGTCCGCCGCGTGGTGCCTCATTCGCGCCGTCGAACCAATCGTCATTCTCGTCTTGCGAGCGCTCGTGCGCAGCGAACGATTTTGGATCAAAGGCCTTCGCTCGGCCGTCCACGCGTCGAGGAGAGACTCCATGTCGAGCGACTGGGTGGACGGATACCGACGACCGTCCATCGTGCGCGGGTGGGACGCGGGCATGTTTCGAGTCATTTTGGCGTCCGTCGCCGCCGCCAACTCTCCGCGAGAGATTTGGCGAGACGCCATGGTACGCGCGCGCGCGCCGGAGCGTCCATCCGCGATCGATACCGAAGACGCCGTAAACGCGCTCGCGGACAGCGGAGCGTCCGTACTCATCGTTCACGGAGAAAACGACGTCATCGTCCCGGCGTCAAACTCGCGCGCGTTGGCGAAACTCTTGGGCGCCGAGTTAACAATAGTCCCCGCGTGCGGTCACATGCCCCACGAGGAAGCACCGGAAGAGTTCATCGACATCGTTCGCAATTTCATCGAGCGCGCGTCGGCGTAGATCTCTTTCGTATTGTACATCAACTACTCTAAATCAGCGCGCGACTCACGTCGTCGGCTTTTTCATCTTGAGCGCTTCCATTTTTTCCTTCGACGCCAACTCGGGAAATCTCTTCAGTAAACCCGGTTGCGCCGCGTTCCACTCGAGAGATTTCTCCGCCAACGATCTCTTTTCCTCGTCATTGGTCCGCACGGAACCGCTCGTGTGTTCGTTCGCCGTCATAAAGGATAAAAACCCGCTCGTAATCGCCGTCGCGCTCCACGCCGGATTCCAACTCTCCTGATGCCACTCCGTCATAGACATGCACACGCTCTGATTCGGGGCGAATCGCCCGTTGGGCGTGAGCATCATCACCGCCGGCGCCTCGAACGGGTACGCGGGCTTAAACTTGATGCGCATGACGAACCATCCGCCCTCGTACGGCGAACTCGGCGGACCCTCGAGGAGGATGTACCAGTCCAAGATGTCCTTCTCGCTCACGTGCACCAGAGGCGCGAGCGGGGGCGGGTCGGCGCGAAACGCCTTGAGTTCGGACGTGAGACGGGTGACGCACAACTTGGAGGGCGCCATGGGTCGGTCGAGGTGCGTCGCGCGTCGCACACTGCCGAGACTCTCGTCGGCACCCGATGACGCGAGGTTTGGTCGTGATTTGAATACTTGTGTACGGTGCTTTGTACCGTATGGTGTCTATTTTTAATCGATCTATGCGCGGAATGTTCGGCATTGGAGAAACGCACGAAACGCTCCCTCGGGACGACACACGACGCCCCGCGCGCGCGAGCGAACGCGATGGCGACGACGAGCGACGAGACGAAAACGGAGGCGGTGACGTCCGCGCGCTCGTATTACATGGGTGAGGGGCCGTACGCGCTGAATGAGGACGATTCCGCGGTGGATCCGGTGGCGTTTCGAGAGGCGTTGATGCAGGACGCGGAGAAACTCAAGAGCATCGAACAGGACGAGGAGTTGGCGAAAGCACTCCTGGGCGAGGACACGGGGACGATGCAGGAGGCGCTGAAGAAATTGTTGGCGATGGTGCGGGCGAGGACGACGTGAGCGACGGGAGCGCGGTCGATTCGATGCGTGACTCGGACTCGGACTGACGAGGAAACCGCCTCTCAACGCGCGCGCAGTGCCGAAACCAAAACGAACAAGATTCGCACTACGACATGCAATCGAACGATCTCATGCGCGCGAGATGCACGGTGCCGAGAGACCCGACGGTGTTGTATCAAGGCATGCTCAAGGCGGGGCTGCAGTACGGTCCCTCGTTCAGACTTTTGAGCCAAGTTTGGGTCCCCGAGGAATTGGACAAGGAACAACGCGCGCAAGTCGAGTCTCAGACGTGACGACGCGTCGTCTTTTCGATCGTTGTAATGCGACTTTCTCTCTTCGTCGAACTCGCTCGGCGTCTCGGTGGATGAGACGCGCGCTCGCGCGCGCGCTCGTCGACGGTTCTCAGCGAGCGACGAGAACGACTGACGCGTCACAGTCCAACTCGCGACGGCGACATGCGTCTTCGCGACGACGCGACGACGCGCGATGCGCGACGTCACGCACCGCGTCGTGCGACGACGCTCGCGCGCGTCCTCGCGATGACGACGCTGGTGGCGACGATCTGGTGCGCGCGAGCGCCTTTGATGATCTTCGCGAAAAAGACGCCTCGAGACGCCGACAGCGCGGCCGACGCGCTTCGAAGCGAACTCGCGACGCTGCGAAACGCGCTGAGCGCGGCGCGCGACGCGTCCGAGGCGCTCGAGCGGGCGATGCGCGGTACCGAGAGGACGTTGAAGAGGATGGATGGTTTGATTAAAGTTCCGGGCGTCGCCGTCCCCGAGCGCGACGGCGCGACGTGCGAGACGACGGGCGGCGATTCCGCGGCGACGCCGACGCCGTCGTCGCTCGCATCGAACGATGCGGCGATCGAGGCGGACGTTCCGATCGCCGCGCGCACGATGGACGCGACGTTGGAAGAAATTCGCCGCGCGACGGAGGAACACGTGCGCGCGGCGCTCTCGGGACACGCGCGGCGTGTGTCGACGTTTTCCGACGCGTTCAAGCGCGTGTCGACGGCGACGACAACGCGCGTCGTGACCGCAGCGCACGTGTTGCCGTTCAAGTACGGAAGAGAGATTAAACCTCGATATTACGTCGTCGGCGACGTCGACGGCGGGTTGACGGTGAGGCACTTTGAATCGGGAGAACACGCGTGCGAGAGCGAGACGAGCACCACGTCGGCGGTTCGTTCGATGACGGCATACCTCTCGTCGCTCAACACCACGGTGCTGGTGACGGGTCACGACGATGGGACGGTCGCGTTCACGAAGATAGAGCGACGAGTGAACACCAACAGAGGTCCGGATGCGGACGAGTTCCCTGAAGAAGAGTTCCTGCGATGCGCGCTCGTCTCGTCCATCACGGCGAAGGAGGCGAACGAGCGGTATAAAAATAAATTACTCGCGACGGGTAAGAAGATGCCGACGCAAACGGGCTCGAACAGCGTGCTCGAACAGGTGATGAAGGACGCGCCGATTGAAACTTTGGGACTGTATCGCATCATGGGAAAGCGATACGTCGCCGCGGCGGACATCGAGGGACGCGTCGTCATCTTCCAACCGAGAGGTAACGATTTATCGAACATTCAGGGCGTCTTTCGCACGGGATCGCGCGTGTTCGCTTTCAGACCGTACAAGAAGGCAGTTGTGGCGTTCACGCAGCGAGGAGTCGCGTACGCCGACGTCAACGCGTTCACGACAAGATCGTACTCTTGTGAGGGTTTAGACCAGATCGAGATCGGCAAGGCGACGTTCGATCCTCGAATGAACTCCAGGGTGACCGGAATCACGAAGTCCGGTCAAGTGATTTCTGGATTCGTCGTGCTCGACGGTCCGCGAATGGGATGTACGATTCACCTGGGTAGCGAAGTGCGCGAACCCCGGATGTTCACGACGGCGATCGCCACCGTGAAGGGATACGCGGTGGTGGCCATGAATGGGGGAGTCGAAGTGTTGAATCTGACGTCGACCAAGGTCGGTAAGCACATTTTCCAAACGAGCAATCCTCAACAACTCGCGAGCGAAGGCGTCGAGACGCCGCAGGCGAGTGCGTACGCGCCCGTCGTCGTATCTGACGGTGAAAAACGCGTCATCGTCGCGCACGGTGACGCTGGGATGATTTTCGTGTACGAGAGCGACATGTACGTCTCGGCACCTCCGGGATTACTGGGTGATAATCCGTGGTTCCAACCTCTCGCGGTGATGCTCGCGCTCGGCGTCGGCATCTGGAGTTACAGAAATCAGCGCGCTCAGGTCATGCCCGACGCGTTCGCGAGGCGACAGACGGAGGACGCGCTTCGTAAGTTAGGTTACGGCAAGGACATGGCGAAAGCGCGCGAACTCGTTACCGGAGAACCTCGCAAGTACCCGGACGGATACGAGCACTGGACGCCCGCGATGATGCAACGAGAGATAGAAGCAGCGCGTGCGAACGGGGACTTGTAGAGATTAGAACGATGAGACTTGAAAATTTGTATTAAAATGAACCATACAATACTGGTGTAGCGAGCAAACTTAAACAGAAGACTCTTCCTTCTTTGCGTCGAAGTCGCCGCGAGCACGCTTTGCCTCCAAGATGGCTTGCGTGCGAGCGCGCTTCTTCGCGTCTTCCGCGCGCGTATCTTGGATCGCGATCGTACTCTTATTCCATTGCTCGTTCACTTGGAGCTTGCGCACGAATTCCGTCACCATCGCGTCGTCCAACAATCCTTGCTCCGCCGCCTTGACGAAGGCGTTCAGCTGCGTGAGCTGGAGCGTCTTCGCGTCCAATCCCCGCTCAGCCATAAATTCGACCCATCCACCGGCTTCCAACGTCTCGAGCTGCCTCGCCGTCTTTTTCTTGATGAGCACCGCGAAGATGGCGTACGGTCCGAGAATCGGCGCCACCGTGTACAAAAAAATGCTCTTCGGGTCCGCCGTGCGAAACTTCCAAAACGCCAACAAGTAATCCTCCACGCCCTGCGCGTCCACCGCGTGCGCCGCCCCCGCGCTCGTGAGCGTCGTCATCGCCGTGATCGCCGCGAGGTTCACCTTATCGCACGCTCGCTCGACGCCCTTGACGACGCGCTCGACCGCGGAGGAGGCGGAGGTCACCACCGATCGCGTCGCCGACGTCCCTCGTCGCGCGCTTCGCGTCGCCTTCTCCGCGCGCGAGGTCACCGCGCGCGGGGCCACGGTTCGAGACATCATCATCATCGCTCGTGCCTTCGCGCGCGAGCGATCGACGAGGCGCGCGCGCGTCGTCGTGTGTCGAGACGAGACGCGCGTCTTATCCGATAGTCTGGGCAGAGGGGCTAACTCTCGAGTCATGACCCGTCAAAAAGGGTTCGGGCGCGGTCCGACCAATCGAGCGCGCGCGCCCGCCCGGCTCGCGACACGTCGACGCGCGCGCGCGACGCACGCGATCGAATCGCGGCGACGAGCGCGCGCGAGAGGATGATTTCTCGCGCGCCCTCGTCCGCGTCCGCGCGCGCGGTGAGAGGCGACGCGCGCGAGCGAGGGGGCCGAGGTGGGACGCGTCGCGCGACGCGCGCGCGCGCGGAACGGCGCGAGGCTTCGGTCGCGGCGCGCGCGCTCGGTGGGAGCGACGCGCGTGTCGAACGTCGAGTCGTCCGCGCGCGGGAACGGGTCGTCGCGGGGCGAGGGTGGACGCGGAGGGTGGAGCGGGCGACGACGGCGACGACGAGGGCGACCGCGGGCGACGACGAAGACGACGCGCGAGCCGCGCGCTCGGGCGAGGGTGAGGCGGAGGAGGACGCGGAGAGCGGTGAGAGCGGTGGAAATGATGTCGAGGACGCGCGAGAGGCGCCGGCGGTGGCGGCGAGAGAGCCCTCGGAAGATTCAGAGGACGAAGAGACGACGGAGGAGGTTGAACAGAGAGAACGCGAGGAGGAGAGCGAACGGCAAGCCGTGTCCAGACGCGTGTTCGGCACGGAATCGAACACGCAGGCGATGACTGTGACGAGGAGTTTGTTAATGTTTGCCGCGTTTTGTGTCGCGCTCGCGGCGTGGCCGAAGATAATCGGATTGTTGTGTTCGTATTTCGAGCCTCTCGACACGGCGGTGACTGCGTTCGAGGCGTTGACGTCCAACGTCGGTTTGGATTTGGGCATCATGCGCGCGACGTCGACGGCGACGTTTAAAGTGGTCGCGCTGTGCGTTCTCATCACGGGTTTGATGCGCGAAGGAAAGCTCCCTCTCGACACGCCCGTCGTCGTGTCCAAGCTCGCCTTCAACGTCATGTTGCCGGCGTATCTGTGCACGCGAGTGGCGGCGACCCTGTACCTGTCCCCGCTCACGAAGGCGTTGGCAGTCTTGCCTCTGAGCGCGATGGCGCAAGTCATTTTTGGATCCATGATCGGTGTCGTTGTCACCTCTTTCGTGAACAAGATTTTCGCGTACGCGTCGTCGCACGAGGAAAAGAAGGAACTCGACGAAGCCGAGGAAGTGCGAGCGATCAAAGAGAAGAACGACATGTCTCGCTTGGGTGTCGCAGCGTGCTCTTTCGGAAACACGTTCACACTTCCGTTGGTCTTCTTAACCGAGGTTCTCGGACGCGCTCGCGCCGACGAAACCGCTGGCTACATCGCTCTGTATCTCATTGGTTGGACGCCGGTGTTGTGGACGGTTGGATTTTTGTTGATCGCGGGCCCGGTGGCCGTCGCGGGATTGAGTAAAGACGGTGAAAAGGACGCACTTCGCGACGCTTTCTTGACGACTCGGGCGACGATGGGTCGCATCGGCAAGGAGCTGCTGAATCCGCCGTTGCTCGGTATCATCACGGGCGTTCTCATCGGCGCCACTCCGCTGAAGGAAGTCTTCATCGGTAACTTTAGCTCGGCCACGGCTGAGTTCTCCGGCGTGGTGACTTTTGTTTTCGTCATCCTTCGAGCGTTGTTCGAGCTCGCCGCGAGCGTGGGCGCCGCCGCACTTCCGGGTCAAATGCTCGTCTTGGCGTCAAGCTTGGTGAAGATCACCCCCGAAGACGTGGAGAAGAGAATCGCGCGGGCAAAGAAGGCGAAAGAAACGAAGGTGCCCGTCGACGAGGAGGAGTACGAAGAAACGGCCAAAAGAAACGTCGCACAAGCCGCGCTCGATGTTTTCGTCGGTGCGTGCGCTCTGATCGCTCGTACGTTCGGCAGCATTCGATCCGGTTTCGCCTACCTGTTCCGACTCAACGTACCGGACGCAAAGGCGTTGACCGCGGCGTGCATCGTGCGTTTCATCGCCCTTCCCGCGGCGTGCTTGTTCGGATTGCTTTTCCTTCGCGCGTTGAACTCGCCGTGGTTCCCGAGCGATCGATCCGCGGCGTTGGTACTCCTCACCATGTCGTGCATGCCGGCGGCTCAAAATCTCGTCCTCTTGACGCAGCTTCGCGAAGCCACGCGCCCCTTGGCGCCTCGTCTTGCGGCGCTGATGCTTCGACAGTATGTATTCGCGATCATTCCCGTCACATTTTGGTTGACTGCATTTACGGATGCTGTAGTATAGAATGGAGTTGTAGTGCAGAATTTATCTCGTTAACAAATATTGTTCGTCGCAACTAATACGCGTGCTCATCATTCGCCTAGAATATGTAGATGAAGAATGTCTTCAACTTTAGAACCGCAACGTCGGGTTCTCGACGCGCGCGATGTCTGCATCGACCATTTCCTTGATGAGCTCCTCGAGGGACGTCGTGCGCGGGTTCCACTTGAGCTTCTCCAATGCCTTGGCCGGATCACCGATGAGAAGATCGACCTCGGCCGGGCGGAAATAACGCTCGTGAACGCGCACGAGCGTGCGTCCGGTCGCGATTTCGATGCCCACTTCGTTAACACCCTCACCTTCAAACCTGAGCTTCATGCCGGCGATATCGAAGGCGCGGTCCACGAAGTGACGCACGGTGTTGGTTTCACCAGTCGCGACGACGAAATCCTCCGGGTGGTCTTGCTGGAGCATCTTCCACATGCACTCGACGTAGTCGCGAGCGTGACCCCAATCACGCTTGGCGTCCATGTTACCGAGGTACAAGCACTCTTGCTTGCCAGCCTTGATGTTGGCAACCGCGAGGGTGATCTTACGCGTGACGAAGGTTTCCCCTCTTCTCGGCGACTCGTGGTTGAACAAGATGCCGTTGCACGCGTACATGTCGTACGATTCTCGGTAGTTGACCACGGCCCAGAACGCCATCATCTTCGCCACCGCATACGGAGATCGCGGGTAGAAGGGCGTCGTCTCGCTCTGCGGAATCTCTTGCACTTTACCGTACAACTCGGACGTCGACGCTTGATAAAATCGCGCCGTCTTTTGTTGTCCGGATAAGCGAATCGCCTCCAACAGGTTCAACGTCCCCACACCGTCCACCTCGGCGGTGTACATGGGCATTTGGAACGACACCTGCACGTGCGACTGCGCCGCGAGGTTATACACCTCCGTCGGTCGCACGTCTCGGCAGATGGCGACGAGCGCGTGCAGATCCGTCAAGTCGCCATAGTGCAGAAAGAAATTTTGCCCGTTCGGGTATCCCGGTTCCATGATATGTTCCAATCTCGGGTGATTGTACGACGACGATCGTCGCTTGATTCCGTGCACCATGTATCCTGCGTCCGTCGCGCCGCGCGCTCGCTCGTCAGTCTTTCGCTCATCGCTCATCACTTTGGGCTCATCGCTCGACCTCGCCGTAACGAGTCCGGAAAATCCAAGATCTCCGCGCGTCTCCCGCGCGACGCCGACCTCCTCTCCACCCCTCGCGCGCGCACGACCGAGAGAATATATTCCATCATCGTTTCCACCCGCCCTCGACCTCGACGCATCGTCGCCTCGCGCGCGACACCCACGGATGCGGGAACTCTTTTCCGGGTCGCGGATCACCATCCATCGCGCCCGCGCGTCCCATGCATCATCATTCATCATCATCGTCCGTCGCGTCGCGTCGCGTCGCGTCGCGTCGCGTCGTTCGCGCGCGCACCTTTGGCGAGCAAAAGCTCGACGAGATAACTCCCGTCCTGACCGGTGACCCCGGTGATGAAGGCCACCTTACGCGCGCGATCACCGTCGACGAGATCGGTGCGCATCTCCCCGGACGTGTACTCGACCGGCGCGGTGTTCACCTCGCATCCCGTGGAGACGGGCACGCTCATCGTCGCGTCCGTCCGTCCGAAGATTCAACACAAAATATATATATATATATACGCGCGCGCGCGCGTGCGCGACGACGGGCGGCGCGCGGTTCGGACGCGCGACGGCACGCGCGATGAAGTGACGACCGACGTCTCCGCATCGCATTCGCCCTCCGAAACGTCTCCGTCTCGGGATGGGGGTTCGGGCGTGTTGTCTATGGGGAGAGGCGGTGTTCGGTGAGTCATGATCGGTCGTTGGATGGATGCGCGACGATGATGGATTGGATTGGATGAATGGATGGATGGATGGATGGATGGATGCGCGCGTCGACTCGACCTCGAACGTTCGAACGGGAGTCGACGGCGGTCGGCGGCGTCGCGCGTCGCGTCGCGATGACGCTGTGGACGCTGACCCAGAGCGCGCTCTTGGCGGTGAACGCGGTGGCGGTGTTGAATGAGCGACGATTCTTAGCCCCGCGCGGGCTCACCATGAGAGACGTGCGCGAGGGCGGGACGACGTCGCCGACGAGCGCCAAGGGACAGATGGTGGGATTGATCAACGCGGCGAGTTATCTTCGCGTGCCGCTCGTGGTGTTGAACTCGATCGTCATCTTCGTCAAGGTGGTGTTCGGGTGAGCGAGGCGAGCGCGCGGGGCGGGAGGCGGAGCGCGCGCGTAACGTGTAACGATGCTAGAATGTAACGACGACGCGCGCGCGCGGCTCTCTATTTTTTTTCGTACCGAGCGAGCGATGGTGTCACGCGGCGGATAAGGCTTTATCGATCGGGATCGGTTCGTTCGGGACGCCGATCGTACACCCGGGACGAGGACCGTAGTTTTTCCAGTACCCGGCGCCGAGCTTGGCGCCGTTCGCCTTCAACCACTCCGCGGGCATGGCCACGCCCGTCGGTTCGGCGCTGCAGTACGGTCTCGACCCGGGCTTGGCTAAGTATTGCTGGTGGTAATCCTCGGCAAAGTAAAACGCGTCTCCCGGCCCCTTGATCTCCGTCGTGATGGCGGATGTTTTACCCGCGTCTCGAAGCGCCCGTCCGTACGTCTCCGCCGACGCTCGCGCCGTCTTCAACTGCGACTCGGTCGAGCAGTAGATGCCGCTTCTGTATTGCGTCCCGCAATCGTTTCCTTGACGGTTACCTTGAGTCGGGTCGTGGCACGTCCAGTGCATGGCGAGCAAATCGGCGAATGAAATCACGCTCGGGTCGTACGCCACGCGCACGCACTCGGCGTGTCCCGACCGTCCCGTGCACACCTCCTCGTACGTCGGGTGTTCCACGCCACCGGCTATGTATCCCGTGGACGTGCTGTGAACACCAGGTACTCTCCAAAACATCTGCGTCGGCGGAGGCGCGCGTCGCGGTCGTCGTCAGTCGGTTCGTTCCCACGAGTCGGTCGGTCGTTGCGCGCGATCGATCGATTATGGATTGGGCGCGCACCTTTTCCGTGCCCCAGAAGCACCCGGTGGCGAACACGCACGATTCACAGTGCGCCGGGAACTTTTTCACGTCCGTCTTCAGGATGTAATGCTTCGTCGCCACGCGCATGGGCTCGCGAGCGCCCGCGGGCTGAGAGCTGAAGAGCTTTTTGAGCGCCTGCATCGCGCGTCGAGGTGTGAGGCGGGAACGGCGAACGCGCGCGTGGTTACGTATCGATTAAAAGAACGCAGCGTTGCGATCGGCTTCAGTTGGCGGCTAATGCTTCTTCGAGGGTCACCGGCGCGTTCGGGACGTTGATGGTGCAGCCCGGCGCCGGACCGAAAGTCTTCCAGTATCCCGGACCGAACTTGGCGCCGTTCGCCTTCAACCAATCCGCGGGCACGGGCACTCCCGTCGGTTGCGCGCTGCAGTACGGTCGAGATCTGGGCTTTGCCAAGTATTGCTGGTGGTAATCCTCGGCGTAGAAGAAAGTGTCGCCCGGACCCTTGATCTCCGTCGTGATGGGCGCGGCGCGACCGGTCGCTTGCAACGCCTCTTCGTACGTCTCCGCCGACTCTTGCGCCGTCTTCAACTGTTCCTCGGACGTGCAGTAGATGCCGCTTCTATACTGCGTTCCACGATCATTTCCTTGACGGTTACCTTGAGTCGGGTCGTGGCACGTCCAATGCATGGCGAGCAAATCGGCGTACGACACGACGCTCGGATCGAAGAGCACCTGCACGCCCTCCGTGTGTCCGGTGCGTCCACTGCACACCTCCTCGTACGTTGGATTCGGAGTGTGTCCGCCCACGTATCCAACCGCCGTGGTGTACACGCCCGGAACTCTCCAGAACATCTGCGAGCGTTCGTCGTCAGTCTCTCGTCGTTCTCCATCCGTCCGGCGTTCGCGCGTTCGCGCGCACCTTCTCGGTGCCCCAAAAACATCCAGTCGCGAACACCGCGCGTTCGAGATGTTCCGGGAACGGCTCGCGCATGAGGTTGCCCTTGAGCACGTAGTGCGCGTCGCTCACGCGCATCGCGGAGTCGCGGCCCGGAAGCGCGTCCTCGGCGCCGATGATTCCGTCACCCCCCAGACCCATCATGCCCATGAGCTTCGCCATGAGCTCCTCCTCGCGCGACGCGCGCGCGGCGACGCGACGAGCGGCGACGCGACGAGCGGTCGATTTGCCTCGCGCGTTTCCTCGAGCGAGCGCGGCGTCGACGCGAAGGGTGCGAACGGAAGCCATGTCTCGCGCGTGGCTGTGACGCGCGGACGTCATCGATCGACGCCGTCGGCGTCGACATGCTCGGACGCGTCCGCGCCGTCGCGGCGAGGTGCGTCGATGCGTCCGCGATCCGTTCGCGCGCGTGTCGAGGGGAGACGACCGTCGCGAGACTGACCGAATCGCCGCGCGCGCGCTCGAGGAAATTCGCAGGCTGGCGCAAAAAGTGGATGACGATCCGCCGGCGCCGACGCCTCGCGAGCGCGATCGCGCGACGCGAGAGCGATCGGCGGTGTCTTCGCGCGCGACCGCGCGCGGGAGCGAGAACGAGGACCCGGCGAAGACGGCGAGGAAATCGAACGAGCGGGACGTGAGGCAACGGTTGGAGTTTAGCGGGACGCCGACGCCGTCGACGCCGCGGTCGCCCGAACGTCGCGGGACGCAGGGAGCGCGCGGTGAACGCGGTGGAAAGACGAGTGGGAACGTTCTGCAGGCGACGACGGCGCGTTCGTCGTTGAAGACGACGGTGGTGGAAGTCAAATCGCCCGAACGCGCGGACGAGGTCGAAAGTCGAGCCGAGGCGGAGCGCGCGCTTCGAGAGGAGACGGTCAAATTGCGCGAGGCGTTGGAGGAGGCTGAGAGAAAGGCGAAATCGTCGGCGAGCATAGTGTTGGAGCTGCAGGAGCGCGTGCGCGAGCTTCGAGAGGAGAACGTGGGGGAGGCGCGGGTGTTGTCTCGCATGGAGGCGCAACTGCGGCGCCGCGAGCACGAATTCGAGGCGCAGAGGGAGATGATGTCTTCGCAGCTCGAGGCGGCGATTTTCTCTGCCAACGAGCGAGATAACGAAGCGTTGGCGAGAGATCAGGAGGCACGAGAGGAACTTCGGGCGGCTAAGCTGGCGGCAAGTCAGTACGTATTGAACGACACGCAGAGGCGTTTTTTCTGGCTCAAGGCGGGTTGGTGCGCGAGATACTTTCATCTCATGCTCGCGCTCGAGTTGGCTCCCGCGTGCGAGGACGTCGAAGAGGAGGCCACGGTTTGGACGTCGGCGTTCGGGATCGAGTTGAACGCGAGTGATTCGCACGCACAGATCGCGAAGAAAATCGACGACGTGTTGATCGACGCGGCGAAAAAACCGATGGCGTCGTATGAAGTAGATAACTCCCTTCAGACGTCGTCTTTCAACCTTCCGGGAGAGGAACCGCATGATGATCTCAACGATACCCCGGTGGAAGAACCCGGACCGACGCACACGTCGCTTCCCCCGAGCTTGAATCCATCGTGGCCGAAGAATTTTAGAGACGCGCTCAACGTCGAAATCGCCATGAGACATCTCACCGCGTGTAGAATAGAAGAACGCGTCATAGTGTCACTCGCGGACGCTCGCAGGGCGAGGGTCATGACGAGCTTGTCTCGATCGTCGTCCACGGCTGATGAATCGAACGCGTTGGGCGAGGAGGAGATTCACGAGTTTCATTTCCGTCGCGCATGGTTGAGATTCATGTGGGCGCATGCGCGCGAAGCCGGGATGGACCCGGGCGTGGCGGACGAACGCGAAAATAACTGGGTCAAGGCGATGCAAACAATGACGGGCGATCAAGCGAAGAGCTCGCTGCACGTAAAACGAGACGCTCTCGCTGTGGATAAAGGCTTGAAAGAGTTGCGACAGATGCTCATAGAAACGAGACTTTCGCGCACCGTGTAAGTTATTAAAGGACACCCTTAAGCGCGTTGCGCATGCGCTCGTTCACGTCCGAGCTCGAGGCCGGGACCTCGAACGTTTCACCCGTGATCATCTCGTACAGTTTGACGTATCTAGAGCTCAGCTCGGCGACGAGGTCCGCCGGCGCCTCCGGAAGCACCTCGTCCTTGTACGGATCGCACCGCTCTGCGAACCACAATCGAAGGAACTCCTTATCGATCATGTCCGGCTCCATGCCCTTCGCTTGACGCTCGGCGTACGACTCCGACAACCAATATCTCGAGCTGTCCGGGGTATTGATTTCATCGATGAGTCGAATGGTGCCGTCTGCGTCGCGACCGAATTCGTACTTTGTGTCGACCAAAATTAAACCGCGCGTCGCAGCGACTTCTTGCGCGTACGCAAAGACCTCCAGCGTCTTGGCGACGCAATAATCCAAATCATCTTGCTTCATCCACCCCTCCTTGACGATGTCTGCGAGCGAAATCGGTCTATCGTGTTCCTTCTCCTTCGTCGTCGGCGTGACGATGTTCGTCGGCAATTTTTGATTCTTCACCATGCCGTCGTTCAGTTCGTTCCCGCAGTAGTTTCGCCCCCCGTTCTTGTAGTGCGTCCACAACGACGTGGACGTGCTTCCCGTGAGATATCCACGAACGACGAACTCGATCGGGAACACCTCGCATCGTCGCATCACCGTCACGTTTGGATCCGGCGTCGCCACGACGGCGTTCGGCACGATGTGTTCCGTCTGCTTGAACCACCACTGACTCGTCTGATTCAACACCGCGCCTTTAAACGGAATGTACGCCAAGTGTCGATCGAACGCCGACTGTCGATCCGTCGTCACGGCGACCATCTTATCGCCGTCGACATACGTGTCCCGAACCTTGCCCTCGTACTTTTCCCCGAATCCCAAGTCGCTCGACGTCACGCACGCGTCGATCGCCTCCATCGCCTGCGACTTACGAAGCGCATCGTTGGGCGTCGCGCGCGCGCGAACCGAACGACGAGACGACGCGCACGTCGTCCTCGTCGTCGTCGTCGCGCGCTGATTCAAAGCCGCCGATTGGGACTTGGAGCACACCGCGAGCGCGCGCGGGCGCGCGAGCGATGGGTTGGACATGGCGCGAAGGACTCGAACGAGACGAACGGGGTCCGAGAGCGTGTTCGCGCGCGGTGTGTTCGCGCGCGGTGTCGCAGTGAGGCGGCGTGTGCAGGTGGACGAGTTCGGAGCTTACAGTTTGTTACGAAGCGCGTCGACGACGGGATCGGACGGCAACGGCGAGTAAAACGGCGAGAGAGACACTCTACGTACGTAATCTTCAACATAAAAAAGCTATTTATTCCGTGAATGCGAAACTCGAGCGATCGCCGAGCGCGCAAGTCTCCACGGCGCGCGCTTTGATGTCTTCTAGGTTGGCGGCGGCGCCGCTCTCCTCGACGCGCGACTTGAAAGACATCAACGCGTCGAAGAGTTTCTCCTGCGCGTCCATGGCGACTGCCATCGTTCCGTTCTCGTTCGTGAGCGCGAGCGGGAAGTTGACCCACACTTCGATGTCCAGGGTGCACGAATTACCACCTGTGGACGAAACCGCGATGTCCGCGCCGACGGGCATGCCCGCCGTCGCCTCGTATCGCACGCTCGACCCAGCTGCGGTCTCCGTCGCCTTCACGACGGACAAGTGTCGCTCCAATGCGTCTATTCCCTGTCGTCCGAACCGTTTCGACGCGTCTCTGAACGCGTACACCCACTCGCATCGCGCTCTCGCGCCGTCCGCCAACGCCTCGCACTTTTCGAGCTCCGGCAAGATCTCCGTCAACGCCGCCGGTGTCGTCCAGTAACCGTACACCACCGCCGCGCTCGCCTCGATCTCAACCTCTGCGCCGAACGACGTCCGCGTGACGCCGTACGACCGCCCTCGACTGAGATCCCGTCGATTCTTACTCCTCGAACGCGCGTCCTCGAACGCCTCCGCTAACCCCAAGTCCTCCATCGCGTCCCGCACGCGCTGTTCGCCCCTGATCCGATCGTCTCGACCGCCATCGCTCGCGTAGAGATTCTTCAGGCGCTCGTACGCCTCCGCCGCGCGCTCGTCCACGCTTCTCGCCTCGGCGCGCGCGCGCGTGGCGATTCTCGGGACAGCCGCCACCGTTCGGGACGCGCGCGACGAGGACGCCTTACACGCCGTGCGACGCGCGGTGACGAAGGTGACGCACGACGGGCGCGTCGCGGACATGTCTCTGGTGATCGCGCGCGTTCGTTCGCGTCGCGACGGGACGCGCGTGGAGGTGTGAGGCGCGACGAACGACGAGGGTGCGCTTTTTCCGGTTTGAGACGGGAGGAGTGTCACAAGTAACCGCCGAAGAGTCTCGACGCCTTGACGCGTTGGGACGCCCTGTGCGCGCGAATTCTGAACTCGTCCTCGACGGAGAAGCCGAGGATGGTGGTGATGACGGGGACGAGGGCGTCGGCGCGATCGTAATCATCGTAGGGGAGGAGGAAGTACCTACGGACGACGGCGGCTAAATATTCGGCGTGGACGTCGTCGACTTTGGAGGGTGCGTGTGTGTCGACGGTGGCGGTGGTGCTGGTGTCGTCGGGGGCGGTGATGTCGTCACCGTCGTCGTCCTCGTCGAAGAGGGCGGCTTTGGAACGCATGGGCGACGCGCCGCATCGAACGGCTTCGAGCTCGGCGTCCTTCTCGATCATGAGCTTTCGCGCCTTTTCGCGCCAACGCTCGAGCGTGTCGCGGGCTTCCGTGCACTTTTCGTTCCACGCGTCTCGATCGCGCTCGGCGGCTTCGGCGGCTTTTTGCGCCGCGTCGCGCTCGGCTCTGAGAGCCTCTTGCACCGACTGCGAGATTTCCGCCGATTTGCGTTTGTGCTCGTCCAGCGCATTCTTGGAAGCTTCCGCGAGGGCGTTAGCATTCATGACGCGTATCTCGGCTGCTTCTAATTTCGATTTCAGCTCGTTATCCGTGGCTTTGGCGGCGGCGACAACCTTTTCGGATTCCGCGAGCGCCTCGCGTGCGGCTTTCAAATCCGCCGTCAACTTGCCGACTCCGCGTTCAGCCTCCTTTTGTGCGGTCTCGAGTTCGTCGCACTTCACCTTGAGCTTTTCAATCGCATCCTTGTCCCCGCGGGAAGACGCGTCGACTTTGTGTTCAATCTCCGCCGCAGCTTCTTCCTGTGCGCGCTGCGCTTCGAAAAGTTGTTGCTCCAAAGCGGTGACGCGACGCGCCATGGTTAAAAGCTCGTGTTCAGCCTTATCGCGCGCGGCTTCGACCTCCTCTAAAGACGTCCCCGCGAACGTGCTTGTATCGAGCGCGCGCTTGGCATCGGCGAGTTCGGAACGAAGTTCGGCCAATTCACTCATCGCGGTGTTTCTCTCCGCGACCGCGCCGGTGAGAGATTTCACCTCTTCGCGAAGTCGGCCAATCTCCAAATCGTTCATCTCCTTCGACTCCTTGATCTCGGTGATTTCGTTCTCTCTGGCGCTCAGGTCCGACGTCAACGTCTTGATTTGAGCGGTGGCGGCTGACAAATTCTCCTTGACCTCGGCGAGCGACTTTTTCAACGCGCCTTCGCTGACTCGCTGTTTCGCCGCCTCGACGTCCGATTGCACCTGTTTGCTATTATCCGCCCGTTTCTTCAAGCTCGACAGCTCCGCGTCTAATCCATCTTTTTTCTTCTTGAGAGCTTCGTGGGAAGCGCTCAACTCGCTCCACCTGGCGTCGGAATCAGCCTTTGACTTTTCCAAATCAACGACTTCTCTACGCGCGGCGGCGAGACTCTCCGCAACTTCGTGCAAGTCACCTCTCATCGCATCGCGCTCCTTCTCCAGTTCCGGCACGCGCTTGGCGTACTCCTTGATTTGTTTTTGCAGCGTCCCTGTAACGCGCTCCACGCTCTTCACCTTGTTCAAAGCGGCGTCTCTCTCCTCGGTCATCAACCGCAACGCCTCCGCCTCCGCCGCATCCTTCTCCGCGTCGGCCCTCTTCACAGCCTCTTCACCCACACCCTCCGCGCCCTCCCTGTCGACCGATCGACCACTCCCCTCCTCCGAGGTCACCGTCTTCAACGTTTCGAGCTCCTTCTCCGCCATCTCGCGCGCCCTCTTCGCCTCCTCCAACGCCTCCTTCATCGCGTCTCGCTCGTCGCGCGCCTCGTCGCACTCCTTCTCAAACGCTCGACACTCCTCCTCCGCCCACGCCTTGGCATCTCTCAGCTTTTTCACCTCTCGCTCGTGCTCTTCGTTCGACGTTCCAACGCTCGTCGAAGCCGTCGCCGTCGCGGATTCTTCCGTCGCGCGTCTGAGCGCCGACTTGAGCGCCGCCAACTCTTCATCCTTTCGCTGATTCAACTCTGTGAGTTCGCGCACGCGCGCGTCCGCGCTCTCGCGCATCCATTCCGTGCCGCACGCGACGTTCGCGACGTCCTCCTCGGCGCTCGCGCGCGCGCGCGCGTCGACGGGCCCTCGGCGACGTTCGTTGGCGTTCGTCTCCACGAGCGTGTTGAGCGTCTCCTCGGCGCTCGCGCGAAGTTTCTTTCCGAGCGAGGAGATGTTATTCGCGTCGAGCCACTTCTTCGCCGACATGTCGCGGCGCCGAGGCCGACGACGACGACGACGCGCGCGTCGAGGACTGTCAATCTCATCGTCGTCAACAATCTGGGAAATTTTACTACACGGGCTAGCGCGCGCCACTACGGGTGAAAAAGAATGCGTGACGGCGGTGAGTGCGGGGATGAGCGAGCGACGGGGGTGTGGGATCAATTGGTCTTTCTCAGTGCGCCGTGAGACGCGCCCGGACCGATCGTTGTGGGGAGAACGGAGACTCCGCGAACGTCTCGCGCGTGCGCGAGCGCGGCGCCGCTCTCAGCGCCGGAGAGCGCGACGACGCCGTATAAAATGAACGCCCAACTCGTCACCCATCCGAACAGCGCGAAGAATGTCTCCGGCAACGGTTCACCCAGAATTAATAATCCGTACACCGCGGCGACGCACATCTGGGACACGTTTCCTGCAACGCACACGACGACGATGCTGTTCCCGTCTTTGAATCCCTTGGTTTGAAAGTATAATCCACATCCAGTCAGCGTCCCGGCCGTGCAAAAGGCTATCGGGGCGCTGAACAACGCCCACGCGTGTAAATACGCCATACCAATCTTCACGCACGCCGAGCTCAGCGCGAAACACGTGCCACACTGCGCGCCGGTTTTAATCAACGTCACCCGCTTGGCTCGCGCGCTCGCCGTCTCTCGTTCAAACCTCTTCGCCACCACGCTCGGCGTCATCACGCTCGCCAGACCCAGCGCGATCGCGATGAACAATCGCATCATTCCGGGCGGCGCGCTCGCGCCTCCACTCCTCGCGAATCGACTGAAGAGCACGATTCCGAACGCGCAGCTCGCCACGCCTCGCCACTCGCGAAGACTGAGCGTCTCGCCCAGATAGACGTGGCTTATCGCGGCCAGCACGGCGACGCCGCTCGCCGACGCCGGTTGAACGACGGACATGGGCGCGACAGAGAGCGCCAGTAACACGCCCGCGCCGCCGATGACGTCGAGCTCGAGTCCGCGACGCCACAGTGGGTCGCGAACGTACGAGGGAAGCGTGCTCAGGGCGAGTTTCGGGAGCGATTCGGCAGCTTTTTTCTGTATCGCTTTGCCGACGTTGATGGCGCACGCGCTGGCGACGGTGAGGACGATGGGGATAACGGGCATGGTGCGGGTGAGAGGCGCGAGACGCGCGCGGAGGCGCGGTCTGAGGTTCGGGAAGGGACGAATGAAGACGTGAAAGCGCATTCGGTTCGAGCGCGGGACGCGGAACGCGAGCGCGGGGACGATCTGGCGTGGACGCGGAGAAATCGTCGGTAAAGCGAGTGTAAAAAATGAATTATAAAACAATCGAGCGCGGTTTCGGTGTGCGTGAGCCGCGGCTCGCGCGAGGTTTCGGGACAAAGTCGTGGCGCTCCGACTCGCGTCTCGGCGCTCTGGACTATCACTTGTTGGCAAACCAACCGTAACTGTGTAGACCGACGCCCCAGAGGTTGACGCCGACGTAGCACACCCAGACGACTAAGAAACCGGCGGCGCCGACGGCGCACGAATCCTTTTTACTCCAGCCGGCGACGAGTCGGGAGTGCAAATACGTCGCGTACACGAGCCAGGTGATGAGCGCCCAAGTCTCTTTGGGATCCCACGACCAATACGATCCCCACGCTTCGTTCGCCCACACCGCACCGGACACTAAACCGGCGGTGAGAAGAGCGAAACCGGCGCCCAAGCATCGGTAGGCCAAGTTGTCCATCTCCGTCAAGATGCGTTCGCCGTCTCTCGCCGATTCGAGCGCCAACTCGCCGGCGCCGTCCGCGCTCGCTGCCATCGCGTCCACGGCCACGGTCTCACCGTCCGCGTTCACGCTCACTTTGGGTCTATTTCTCGCGCGCTCGCCATCCTTGGACACCATGCCGTCGAGCTTTTCCAACGCCCCCTTCGCCATGGCCCAGTCTTGAGACGCGTCCACGACTAAATAGGACACGCACGAGAGCGAACCGACGAGCAGCGTCGCATAGCTAAGCATCATCACGCTCACGTGCATCATCAACCAGTTACTCTTCAACGCCGGCACGAGCGCGGTAGCGCGCTGAAGCTCCGGTGGGAGCGCCAACGTCGCTCCCGCCACCGTGAGCGCCGCCGTGGGCGCCGCGAGCGCGCCGGGAATCGCGCTCTTGGAAAATCCATCGCGCTCCGTCACCACCAAGTGCACGGCGGTGATGCCCCAGGCGAGGAACAACAACGACTCGTACATGTTACTCAACGGGAAGTGACCGCTTTCGATCCACCGCGCCGCCAACAAGCCGAAGAGGGACGCGTTGCCCACGTACATGCCCACCTGTTCCGCGCGTCCCGCGCGCTTTTCATTCGTAAAAATAGCCTATCGAGGAACGCAACGCGCAGACACCGAACACACTCGTCAGTCATCGCGCTTCACACCCGCTCAATCGCGCGCGCGTCGTCGCGACGTCCCCGCGCGCGAGAACTCTTTCCCGTAACCCTCCAGTCGCGTCGTCCAGTCCCCGCGCCTCCCCTCGCGCGCCTCCCGCGCGCTCTCGCGTCGTCCCATCGCTCGCGCACCTTGCCCCCGAACACACCGCTCGCCAGGCTCAGCGCCCCGAACGCTCCCTTCCCCAGCGCCTCCTCCGCCCCGCTCAGGCTCAGGTCGAGGTTCACCGCGTCGAGCGCCGACGTCGCCACCTCGAACGCGTGCTGCGGATCGACGCCGACGCGCGTGCGCGCGAGCGACCGCGCGCCGCGCGCCCGCGATTTCGACGCCGGCCGCGCGCCCGCGAGCGCGGACGACGCCGACCGCGCGCGAGAGAGCGACGAATGCATGTCCTCGCGCGCGTCACGCTGTGACGCGAGCGATGACCGAGCGCGCGCCCGAGGACGCGTTCCTCGAGTACCCGCCGTATTACACGCGACAACCGCGCGAAGAGACGTGGAGAAAACAGTGTGAGCTGTGGGGACGGGCGTTGCGACGGTGCGTGGAGCGAGAGCGACGTGAGAGCGATGGGCGCGCGCGATGGACCGCGGACTGACCGAGCGAGAAACGTCGACGACGCAGGGCGGTGTCGGGACGAGCGTCGCCCGTCGTGCGCGTGCGGGGGGAGGAGGTGTTTAGTAATAGGGAGATCGATCGAAGTCTGCCCGTGGAGGCGCGGGTGGAGGTGTTGGAGGCGTTGGTGCGGAGCGGCGACGCGCGGTGGTTGGACGCCGAGCGAACCGCCGCGCGCGTGGTAGATTCGGCCGACATCGCGCGGTACGAGGACGCGCTGCGCGCGTACGGAATCTCGGGATCCGTGTATACCGTCGACGAGCTCGCCCGTGAGTTGGGAGTGGACTCGGAGCGCGCGCGCGCCGCGTGCGAGTCTCTCGAGAGACGCGGCGCGGCGGCGCTCTTCGGCGAGAACGGCGTCAAGTTCGCGTGACCACCGCGTTCGTCTACGATTGTTGTGATATCAATGTGTTGTACTACTATGCGCTAGTGCTACAGAATCATCGCCACCGCCGCGTCGTCGACTCTCTTCTCGTCCTTCTTGTCTTCGAGCGCGCGCGCGCTCCGTCCGAAACCTCCTCGCCCCGCCGTTCATCGCTCACTTATTAATCTTCGTCTCCGTGAACAGCACGTGTCGACGAACCTGCGATCGCATCGCATCGTCAGTCTCCCCCCGCCCTCGCCCGCGACGCGTCGAATCGATCGCGACGCAACGCGCGCGCGCGGAGAATCGACGCGCGACACAAAACCTCGACACCCACGCACCCTGGGATCGTACTTCACGAACTCGAGCTTCCTCGGCAATCGCTTGGGGTTCTTGCGCTTGACGTAAAAGAACCCCGTCTGCGCCGTGCTCACGAGTTTCACCAGGATCGCCCCCGCCTTGGTCGCGCCCTTGGCCATGGCGTTCGCGTCGGTCTCGGAGTGACGCGCGAGCGTTCCCAATCCTCGCGCGCAGAGCGCCGCGCGCGCGCGCGCGAACGCGCGTCGACGTCGACCGTCGGGAGCGGGGCGACGCGTGAGGGAGCGTCGCGTCGTGCGTCGCGCGAGGGACGGTGAAGTCGCGCGCGATGGCGACGATGGGCGCGGGGGTGGATTCCGCGCGCGTGGTGGGCGACGCGTCGAATCCGTCGTCGTCGTCGACGGCGACGTACCGATCGGCGCGCGCGTCGACGAGTCGTTCGAGCGCGCGGAGTGCGAGCGCGAACGCGCGCGCGTCGTCGTCGGGGTCGAGCGCGGGTGGGGACGGACGCGCGGCGACGGCGCTGCGATGGGCGCGCGCGCTCGCGGCGGCGAGCGCGCTCTGGGCGGGCGTCTCGGTGGCAAAATACGTGCGAGAGAACGGTGTGCCGGACATATCGCCGCAGCGCGTGCACGAGGCGATAGATAGCGCCGGGGTGTTGGGGGTGGTGGTGTACGTCGCGGGATTCGCGTTGGCGGAGTTGTTGCACCTGCCCGCGCTGGTGTTCATAACCGCCGGAATACTCAAATGGGGGAAATTGACGGGGTGGATCTTATCGCTCGTCATGGCGCCGCTGTCGTGCGGGTTTAGTTTCATCGTCGTTCGAAGAATAGGCGGTCAGGCGCTGGAGAAGGTGCAGTGGAAGTTGGTGAAGAGGGCGATGTTTCATCTCAAGGAGAAGCCGGTGAAGACGTTGGTGGCGATTAGATCCGTCCTGTTTCTCTCGCCTTCGATCAACTACGCGTTGGCGCTCAGCTCCATTTCGCTCAGGGATTTCATGATCGGCAGCGCGATCGGCTTGGTGACGCCGTTGACGCTCATCGTGTTGCTCATAGACCATCTGATCAACTTTTACGGGTGGAATCGAGCCGCCGCCGCCGCGTAGCGAAATCACCGAGAGACGCGTTTCGCCCCAACGTACTCGACTCGGCGCGGTCGCTTTAGACACTGTAGATTTTGTCTCTTCGAACGATTCATTCGCGGTAGCCATCTTGTCATTATGCATGTTGTTATTTCTAGCGTCGACGGCGCCGATTCCGCGCGGCCAGAAGACTGACAGACTGACAGAGTCCGACGCGTCATGCCCGTGACGCGCGCGCGCAAAGCGCCCCCGAAACCGCCCTCGCGACGCGAGAGCACCAGCGCCGTCACCTCGTCCTCGCTTCGCGCGCGTCGGAAAACACTCATGGACGGTGCGTCGTCGAACGGTCTCGTCTTTTCCATTGTCGGCACTGACACTGTTTTTCAGACATCGCGCGTTCGTTCCCCATGAACGACGCGAGCGCGCAGCGGCTGTACAGCGTGGTTCTGGTCGCGGGGTCTATGCGGTCGCACGAGAGCGACTGGGCCGGACTCTGCGTCGCCGCGCGCGGTCGTAAGCTCGTGGTGAAACCGTTGGCGATTCGCGTCGCCGAGGCGGCGCGCGCCGAGGCGACGTTTCGTCCGTCGGAGAAGACGACGACGCTTCGCATCGCGCGCGAGTGTCCGATGAAAACGTTGGATATTTCTACCGTCATGGAGCGATTGACGTTCGCGCCGGACGGCGTCGGGCGCGTGCGAGGCGATCATCGATCGGACGCTCCGCCGATGTTACGCGAACGATTTCGAGTCGATTTGAACTCGGCGGAACGCGCAATGGTGGCTGGAAAATCACCGGAAGAGATGCGCGGGGACGGTGAGAAGAGAGAGGGAAATTACGTCTCAGAGACGGTATGTTCATTATTCGAAGAGCCGCGCGCGTCCGTATCGATCGAGCCGTCACCGGAGATCGAATCGGAGTCTTCCATCGATAAAGAGGATTTCGCTTTCTCTTCGCCGTCCGCGCACGCGGGCGAACGCGTTGACGATTCGACGTCGCCGGCGAAAGAAATTCTCGGCGATGAATTACCCGAACAAGTGCACGGATCGCAAGCCTCTCTCGAAGCGGAGGAACAGACATTTCAAGCGATACCCACGTCGACGCCCGTCGAATGGCGTGGATTGATATCGCACCTTCGCGAACAGCTCGCCAACCAGCGAGGGTCGGTGAAACTCGTCTTGAATCGCGCGGACGTCGAACGTTTGCTCGCCGATGTCACCGGTTCGAAATGTTGAGTCGAGCGTGCAGTACGATCGTGCAGTACGACGGGGTCCCACCATGCACGCAATTGATAACTAGTTACAACACACACGAGCGCGCGGGAACGCCGTCACACGTCGCTCAGATCGTCGCTCTCGCGAATCCAATATTCCACGAGCGTCGTCGTCTGCGTGAACGTGAACGTGCCGACGAATTTCTTCTCCTGTAACAGGTACGGCCACCAGTGAGGATCGTCCGCCCACATCGAATCGAACGGGACATCCTTCAGATCGAACCACACCGGTCGCATCTCGTCGCTCGCCTCGATCTCGCCGCCGTACCTGGACGCGTGAAACACATGCACCAACCACGGCGTCGGGTTATCGTCGAATATAAATCGAAGCACGCCTCTCGCCGTCATGTTCAGCGCGTCGATGCCCGCCTCCTCCTTGAGCTCTCTCAGCGCCGCCTCCTCGATCGTCTCACCGGGTTCAACCTTACCGCCGAATCCGTTGTAATACCTAACGTTCGAAAACCTCGCGTCGATCGTCAGTCTCGGCTCTCGCGGCGTCGGCGGTCGCGCGCGTTTTCGAATTCGTCGACAGCTGCGCCCGACGAACACCTTCTCGCGCTCTTCATCCACGAAACGCGCGCCCCGCACCCCGCGCGCGGTCGAATCCCTCGCGTCGCGGCGATTCCCAAAAACGTCTTCACCACGCACCCGGTGCCGAATCCGCGCAATTTCTCTCCCAAGAGCACGCGACCTCGCTCGTAGTCTCGAACCATGACCAAGGTGAAAATCTTATGATCGACGTCTGGGACGACGATCGCGCCCTCGTCCACGCGCGACATGCCTCGTCGAGTCAACGACGACGGTCAACACGCGCGGCGTCTCCCGGCGTCGCGTCCGACGCACGAACGGGCGCGCTCTGACGCGTCCGAGTCTGGAAGCTCTTCGTCATCATCCACGGTACGGTGCGTCCTTCTTCAGTCGACCGCGCGGCGTCGAGCATGGCGTCGGCGGAGGAGACGATCGAGCGCGCGCACGCCGCGGTCGTCGCGCTGTACGACGCGGGCGACGTCGCGCGTCGCGAGGCGGCGAACGCGCACCTCGTGGCGCTGCGGGAAGACCCATCGGCGGTTGACGTGGCGTTGGCGTTGCTCGAGCGCGCGCGCGGTGACGCTAACGTCGCCTTTTTCGCCGCGAATCTGTTGAGTTCAAAGACGAAAGAGCGCGATCACTGGCGCGGGATGGACGTCGGACGTCGGTCGGAGGTGTTGGGACGGATGAAGACGGCGTTCGCGGCGACGGCGGCGGACGCGAGCCTGGAGTTGGCGGCGAGACGGTTGGCGTTGGCGCTGGCGAGCGCGGTGACGAAGTGTGGGGTGGATGAAACGATGAATGTCGTACGTTTAGCGCGAGGGGTTGCGTCGACGAGCGGGATGGATGGTGGTGGGATGCGGTGCGGGACGGAGCTGTTGGCGCTCGCGGCGGAGGCGTGCGACGAGGCGGAGACGTCGGCGAGGCGAACGCTCGCGCAGGCGATGGCGAACGAGTGCGAGGTCGTGTTGAACATGGTGAAAGAGATCTTCGTCGCGTGTGGGAGCTCGAGATCGAAGGAGCGAGACGCGTTGAAGGCGTCGTGTGTGCGTGCGATTCGCGCGTGGTTAAAGTTGGATCCGGCGGGCGACGTGCACGGCGGATTGCGCGTGACGCCGACCGAGTTCGCGATGACGCACGGACAATTGTTCGGTGACGTCATACAGTGCTTGGCGATCGATTCGTCCGGGTGCGGTTCCGCGGCGGTGGACATGCTTGTGGAATTGCACCAAGGCAGAAGCGGCGCCGAGGTGGAGGAATTTCAAGCCATGAACGCCGTCACGAGAGGTTTACTCTCGCACGCCCAAGAAGCGAACGGTCCCGACGGCGCGTCCTTGGCTCGTAACATCGCGCTCGTCGCCGTCGCGCTGAGTGAGAGATGTGTGAACGTCATCTCGCGCGGTGACGATGATTCTTTGGCCCTCGTGTCCCTGCTCTTGTCGCTCATGGAACGACACGGACGAGAGGTGACGGAAGTAGCTGTTGATTTTTTTCTCATGATGGACACCGTCGGCGTGTCTTCTAGGCATGAGAGTTTGCGCGCACCGATGCACGCGCGATTAGTCGAGGTGATGCTGAAACAAGCGACGCTTCCGCACGATTTTACCTCGTGGGAGGAAGCTGAGGAAGACAAAGAGACGTTCGAGAGGTTCCGCGAACACGTGCTCGCGGACCTCCTCGACAATTGTTACGGCGTCTTGCGTGGACAATATTTTAGCATAGTTGGTACGGCTTTGAGCACGGCACAAAATTGGTGCGCCGCGGAGGCGGGAGCGTTCGCGTTGCGCGCTCCCGCGGATCGAGTCGTTGAGGATTTAGAAGAGTCGTCCTCTCCCGAGATCGAGAGTTTCCTCGCGCAACTCTTCTCGAGCGTGGCCGAGCACACGAGCGATAACAGTGGGATTTTCTCTTCGCATCCACTCGTTCGTGCGAGCACGTGTCGACTCATCTCGTCGTACGCGCGATGGATGGGTCGCAGAGGGTCGAACGCGGAGGCGCAAGCCACTCTCGCGCAAGGCATTTTGACGTATGTCACCTCGGCTTTCCCTCATCCATCGGCGTGGCCGCGCGCTGCGGTGGCGTTTCGAAGCATCTGTGCGAAGTGCACGCGTTTCTTAAAGGACGAAGCGACGTTTGTGTCCCTATTGGAACACACCGAACGCTGCCTCGGGAGCGTACGTCTGACGTTTGACAGCGCCGACGCGGAGGACGATCGCACGGCTGTCATGGAAGGGTTGGCGCGCGTCATCGCGGCCATGCCGATCAAACAAGCGTCCAAGAGTAGCGCGCGATTGATTTCGCCGATAGTTGTCAGATGCAAGGCTTTCTCTGCGGAGATGTCTTCGCAAATTCCGCCGAACCAATTCGCGCACGCCGAGGCGTCTCGAGGCGTCGCCGCTGAACTTTCGTTGATCGCGTCTTCGGTGCGATTTTTGGAGTTCACGCCGAACGCCGCCGCTGCTGCAAACGTCGAGCATCCAGCGATCTCTGTCCTCGCGGCGTCGTGGCCGATTCTCGAGGAACTGGTCGCCGCGAGGACGTGGCAAACGCCGGGCGTCGTCAAGGCTGCGGCGGAGATTTATGTCGCCGCTCTGCTCAGCGCGAAATCGAACTCCGTGAACATGATCGTACCGATGCTCGAGTCCATCGCGCGTCAATTCACCGCGACCAAGTATCCGTGTCTGTTCGAACCGATTTCGACGGCGATCGAGGTGGCGTCTATCAGCTCGCCCGAGAGCGGCGAGAGCGAACTGTTACCGAGCGCGCCCCAGGTGGGCGTGGCGATGAGCGCGGCTTTCGCTCAGATCGCGGGCGAGACGGTGGCGTGTGCGCGCGCCGATCCATCGAGTGCGGAGACTTGGGAGCGCGCCGAGGCTCTCTTCTCCACGGCGAAAGCGTTCGTCATGTTTGCTCCGGCTCGAGGATTATCCAACGACGCTCTATTCGACGTCCTGGATCTCGCTGTCGCCGCCTTGGAACTCCGAGAGTACGCCCCCGTACGCGCCGCTCTCGCGCTGCTGAACACGCTCGCCTCGCCCGGGGAAAAGTCAAAGGCTTCGCCGCCCTGGGTCGCCAACGCCGCTCGAGTGGATGAATTTTTCCTCACTCGCGGTGCCCGCATCGCCGAAACCGTCCTTCGCGCGGCGTGTTCCGAGATCACCCCTCGCACCGCCATCCGTGCCGCCGCCACCCTCCTCATCACGCTCCACCACGCCGCGCCCGACGTCGTCTCCGCCTGGATCGCCGCCGCCGTTCATCGACCGACCGACGCGTCGCCGTCGCCGTTTGTCGCCGAGTGCGAGCGACCGCTCCTCCACGTCCTCTCCATTCGTCCTCCGCTCCCTCGACCGCGACTCATCGCCGTGGTGTGCGATTACGTGCTCGCCTGCGTCGGTCTCGTCGACGCTCGCGACTTCATCGCCGACACCGCGCCGTGAGCGCGCCCCTTCGTCGCCGCGCGCGACGCGCGACGACCAGAGGATGGCCCATCCTGGATGGGAAACACGAACTGCGTCTCGTAATGCTTTAATACGATGACCCATAGATATTTCCACCATTAAACTATTTTGACCAACATAATCTTAAATTTTCGGACCTCCAACATGTATATAGTTAAATTCCGCACTATCTGATAATACCCATGTACCTGAACCGACCACCGCACGAGCCGTTTCGTCAATCGTCGTCGACGCGCGAGACGTCGACGCGACGCCATGGAGGCACCGCGCACGGTGGACGAGGTCCACGCCAATTTCGCGGCCCGACAGCGCGGCTTGATTCGCGCGCTCACCGACGGTACGCCCCACCGCGCGATCGCGAATCGTCCTCCCGCGAGCGCGCGTCCCGCCCGCGGATCGAAATCCAAAGGGAACGACCGCCCCCACCGCTCGCGCGACGTCCGATCGCCCCGACCCCGGACGACTGACGAGGGACGAATCAATCACCGCGCTCGATCGCTCGACAGACGCCGAGGAATTCTACGCGCAGTGCGATCCGGACAAGGAAAACCTGTGTCTCTACGGGAACCCGGACGGGACGTGGGAGGTGCAGCTGCCGGCGGAGGAGGTACCGCCGGAGCTCCCGGAACCCGCGCTCGGGATTAATTTCGCGCGCGATGGGATGCAGGTGCGCGCGCGTCGCTCGTTTCGCGCGGTTTCGGCCCGCGCGCGAGGTCGCGCGACGGCGCGCGGGACGATTCCCGCGTTCGACATCCCGCCAATTTCGACGCCTTCAACGGGCGCGAATTTCGACTCGAGCGAGGGTGAGGGAGGAGGGCGCGAGGGACGGGACGAGGCGCGACGCGAAGCGCGAGAGAGACTGACCGCACGAGTCGTTCGTCGGACGCAGAGAAAGGATTGGTTCGCGCTCGTCGCCGTGCACAGCGATGCGTGGTTGATGGCGGTGGCGTTTTATTACGGCGCAAAGTTTGACGCGAAGAAGAGGTGCGCGCGACGACGAGAGACGCGCGCGGGTTCGAACGCGCGCGCGGACGGGGACGCGGGTTTGTGTTCAGTCGATCGATGCGCGCGCGGAGGGGGAGAAGTGGATGGTGGAAGAGATGAGAACGGTGACTGACGAGACGAACGCGCGAACGCGTCGGTGGTTTCGCGCGAATCGCAGAGACGCGCTCTTTTCAAAAATCAACGACGTGCCGACGGTGTACGAGACGCTGAGCGCGGCGCACGGGCGAGAAGAGAAGATGAACGGCGCATCGCGAGGTGGTAAAGGTGCGGCAGGGATGGGTCTTGGTAAGGGAGGTGCGAAGGGCGGTGACCCGAAGGGGAACGGGTCCAAGGCGAAGAAGCAAAAGGTGGACCCGGAGGACGCTGTGGGATTGAACAAGCCGTCGCCCGGGTTCATTCTTGAACCCTCACAGTCGCTCACGGCGCTAAAGAACGCACAGATCGAACTCTATTGGCCGGATGATAATCTTTGGTATCGCGCCGAGGTTATCTCGCTGAACGAGCGCAATCGCACGGCCAAGGTGCTCTACGCGACGTCGGATGTGGAGACGTTGAATCTCGACGAGTTGATTCGCGAAGGACACGTCAACATCCGACGCGACGCGTGAGCGGGCCCTCACGCACGTGAACGAAATACTGAACCCATGAAAAATAGCGATGGGTCAACTTTCCACGGGCGGTTGCGGTCCGTTTGTGTACTACCACAAGCTGATTCTTCGTTCTTCGCGCGGCGCGCGAATAGCTGCGACGATTCGGTAACGTACAAGCGTACAAGAAGGTCCGAGCGATGCATATGGCTCAGAGTGTTTTATGTGGACTCTCGCGCGCGGACAGCCCCGATATCGACCTCTCGTCGCCGCGTTCTTTCATAGCCAAGTCGCGATCGACGAGCGTTGTAATTTTCGGAGCGAAATTGTTAGCAATCTACGGATCTACGGACGATTACAACGATACATACTCTCTCACCGCGACGGTGGACGGTTGACCGCCGCATGCGATGGCGGCGGATGTCCCGGCGGCGGCGGCGCGGGCGCGCCGAGCGGCGGAAAATCCGCGAGCTGCTCTCGCGTCGCGCGCGCCGCCGCGGCGAACCGCGGCGGCATCGGCGGCGGCATCGGCGGCATCGGCGGCGGTCCCGCGGGCCGCGGCGGCGCGGACACGCCCGCGCCCGCGCCTCTCGGTGCCCTTCTGAAATCTGGATCGAATAAATCCATCAATTTATTCTTCATCGTCGCCTTGCCGCCTCTCGGCGTAAACGCGGGCGCGTTCGCCGACATCCCTCGTCCACTCTCCCCCCCAGAGGACGACGCCGACGCCGACGCCGACACCGCCGACGCATCACCTCGCACCGAACCCCTCGTCTCCTCCTCCGCACCCTCCCCCTCGCCCTCGACGCCGAAGATGCGTTCGCGCGCCAACCTATACTCCTCCTCGCGTTCCTCCGCCGTGCGCGTCTCCACCCTCCCCGACGTCGACTTCGACCTCGCGCGCGCGTCCATCGCCGCGCTCGAGTCGCCCTCCGCCTTCCCGTCCTCCCCATCCCGCGTCGGTCTCGCGCGAACCGCCACGCGCACGTTTCGACGCGCGCTCGACTCGGTCGCCATCGCGTCGCGTCGCGTCGTCGTCGTCGTCGTCGTCCCGACCGCGCGCGCGCGCGAACGAAAAAACGAACGAATAAAACGAACGCCCGTTCCCTCCTCGCTCGCGCGCGATCGACGATCGACGACCGAGGACCGACGACCGACGACCGACGACGGCGCGCGCGAGCCGTCGGACTCTCGCGGTCGTTCGCTCGGTCGACGGCTCGCGCGCGCGATCGGTCTATTGGTCGCGTAAGTATGGGTTTTTATACCACGCGCGTCTCACGGCATCCGCGCGTCCGCGCGTCCGCGCGACCGACCGCGCGCGTCGACCTCGCGCGCGCGTCCCGACGACGACGCGCGGACGGGGAATAATTTTCCTCGCGCGCTCGTCCCCTTCGCGCGCGCGCGACGACGCGAGAATCGCGTGGAATCGCGCGAAATCGCGTGACATCGCGATTGTCGACACATCCGCGCCCCATCCGTCGCGAGACGACGCGACGTCATCCGTCGGCGCGCGCGAGCGAGCGAGCGCTTCGAACGGTTCTCGGTGAGCGTCGATTCGGTTTGGAAGAAAACCGGTCGATCGAATGTCGGCGATGACGCGCGCGATGGGGGCGACGAGGTGCGCGCTTCGCGCGTCTCGAGCGGTGTCTCGCGGGTCCGCGGGGACGGCGGCGGGACGGTCGAGCGAGAAGGCGGGACGCGGGGTCGTCGGGGGAGCGCGCGGGGTGATGAAGACGCGATCGAGGGACGCGGGCGTGGTCGTTCGATCGATCGTGTCGGAGCGGGAGGATGAGATCGAGGCGAGATCGCGTCGGGAGGCGCGCGAGTCCGTCGTGAGTGGATCTTCGGACGACGAGCCCGAGGCGGGGGCGAAGACGTCGGCGGCGGAGAAGGAATACGACATCTTCCGGGATTCGTTGCTTCGGTACATGGGCTACGCGAATGAGTGCGGTGAGGCGTTCGTCGCGTGGTTGCCCGCGTGGGGTGTTCCTGCCACGTACGGGGTCGCGGCGACGTACGTGTTGGCGGACACCGTCGATAAGGGCGTCAAGCGTTGGAACAAGGCGGAGGGTGAGCCCGATCGTCTCAACCAAGCCGCGGCCGTCGCGACGGAAACCGTCACGTGGCAGATGCTCGCGAGCGTCTTCTGGCCGGGTTCGTTCATTCGCGTCGTCGTGGCGTCCACCAACTTGGCGTTGGCCAAGGCGGACGTGTCCGCGTTCGACGCGGTCGCGGCGCAAGGCTTGGACATTGAGCGCATTTTGCCGACCGTGATGGGTTTGGCGGCGATTCCGTTCATCGTGAAGCCGATCGATACCACCGTCGACGCCGCCGCTGAGGTTTCTTTCGCCAAGGCTGTGCACGGCGAAATGAAGAGCGGTCAAGAGTGGGCCGTCGGCGCCGGCGTCATGGCCGCGTGCTTGGCCGTCCCGCCGACGCTCTTCGCCCTCGCCGACGTCATCAGCGACGCCGCGGCGTAGAAGTTGAATCTAGACGATGCGATTTAGCAATTATTGCGCAAACTATTCATCGTAATGATAATTCATTTCCACATTGATTGATTTCTCCTAGAGTCTACGCTAATACGACGTCCGATTTCTTCCCGGTTCCTTGTTTCCCGGTTTTCATCGTCTCGCCCTCTATTTCTTTTCGTTTGTAGTAGTGCGGCGCTATGTCAACCAGCCACTCGGGCTTGATTTCGATCACCTGGCGCATGTATTCCTTCGTCGTGAAGACCAACTCAAAGTACACCACCCATCGAGGAAGCTCCTTGGCGAGACCGCTGGATGGATGAATGGCAACCGTTTGCGGGTTTTTCACCGTGCGATAGCTCCCGTTCTTTTGCAATTTCGCCGTGTGATAAAAGAACCCACTCGTGATGCACTTTTTGATGCCGTCGAGATCATTCGGATTGGACGAGGGCTCAATCTCGACGCGCTCGATGAGCTTCTCGAGCTGTTCTCGAATATCGCGCGCCGTTTTCATCGTCCGTTGCTGCACAAAGTTTTCGTAGCACCAATTCACGGAGAAGTCCGCATCGCGCCACGAATTGTACACGTTCAACAGCGCGAGGTGGTCGCCCACGTTGCCCACGTGGAAGGATTTGTGCGCGGCGTCCGCCAATTGAATCTTATCCTTCGGTCGGTAAAAGATGGTGTTTCCGCACGAAAGCATGCAACAGATGGTCATCACTTCGTCGCTCACCTTGTACTTGTCGCTCGCGCACAGTGTCTTCGATAACATCGGATCCAGTGGGAATTCAGCCATCTTTCGACCGAGCTTGGTGAGCTCGCCTCGATCGTTCAACGCGCCGAGCGCGTACAACTGCTCGAGCGCGCGCAGCAACGTCTCCGCGGGAGGCGGATCCATGAAATCAAAGTTCATCAGATCGTTGATGCCGAGCGATTTCAGCATCAGCACCACGTTTCCGAGATTCGTGCGCTGAATCTCCGGCACGGTGTTCGGGTCGAGTTCGTTTTGGAAACTCCACGCCGTGTACAGTCGGAAACACTTACCCGCGGAGGTACGACCAGCGCGACCGGCGCGCTGCAGCGCACTCGCCTGGGACGTCGGCGTCACGACGAGAGATTCCATCCCTGTTCGCGGATTGTAACTTTTCTGCTTGCAAAACCCAGGATCGATGACGTACTTGATGCCGTCGATGGTGAGCGACGTCTCCGCGATGTTCGTCGCCAAGACAACCTTGCGAGATCCCTTGGGCGTCTCTTCGAAAATCTTCGCCTGCAAGTCGCTCGGGAGCGATGCGTAAATCGGAGCGATGATGAGTTCGGGAGGTTTGGTCTCCATCTCGTGAATGCGCGTCTTTAAGAGTTCCTCGCAATTTTCAATCTCCTCTTGACCCGTGCAAAACACTAAAATGTCACCTTCGGGTTGCGTCAGATGGATTTGTAACACGGTCACCACCGTGGCGTCGATGTAATCGGCCTCCGGTTGTTGCGTGTACAGAATGTCCACCGGGAAACGACGACCCGGAATCCTAAAGATTGGCGCGAAATCAAAGTATTCGCTAAACTTTTCGGCGTCGAGTGTGGCGGAGGCGATGAGAAGTTTGATCTCGGGTCGAAATCTGGCGATATCCTTGACGAGACCGAAGAGGACGTCCGTGTGCAGCGTGCGCTCGTGCGCTTCGTCCACCATCATGACTGCGTACGAGGCTAAATCGGGCTCGCCCAAGAATTCACGCAAGAGCATACCGTCCGTCATGTACTTGACTTGCGTCTTGTCGTTGGTGCAATCCTCGAAACGAATGGTGTACCCAATCTCGTGGCCGAGTTTTACGCCAGCCTCCTCGGCGACGCGCGCGGCGACGGACATCGCGGCCACACGTCTGGGTTGCGTGCATCCAATCTTCTGATCCTTACCGCCGAATCCAGCCTCCCACATGTACTGCGGAATTTGCGTCGTCTTGCCCGAACCGGTTTCGCCGACGATGACGACGACTTGATGATCCTCCACAGCCTTGATGAGCGGTTCGCGGTACGGGAAAATCGGAAGAGACTTTCTATCTGCTTCAATCTTCGCCCGTTTACCGAGTTTCCCCGCCAGCGCGAGCTTGGTTCGTTTCTCTTCATCCATCTCTTCTTCGCTCTCGCTCTCACTCTCGCCGCTCGACACGCCGTCGCCCGCCATGATTTCATCCTTGATGAATTTAATCTGATCATCGTACACCAAGTCGTACTCTTTTTGTGCCGCCTTTTTATCCTTCGCCCCGAACTGCGCTCGCGCTTGCTTCACCTGGTGCGCTTCCCACTGGTCTTGTTCCCTAAATGCGTTCGGCTCGCCCTCGGGATCCTTCTCCTTGTACCGCTGTTTCAACGCGGCGAACCGTTCGCTCGTCGATTTCGGTTTGTTCGGATCGTCGTACGCCGCGGGTATAGTGTATCTCTCCTCCAGCGCTTCGTTGATGCTGTTGATCTGCTCCATCGCGAGCTCGTACACCTTTTTCCTCTTTTCTAAATCTCTCCTCTGCTCCTCCGTGACGTCTTGACCCTCGTAAAAGTATTCCGTCTCCCGGATCGATTCCTTGAGCTCCTCGAGCTTTTGCAGTTCGCGCTTCTTCAAATACTCCTGACGAGACGTCTTTCTCAACTCGGGAATCAAATCCGTGCGCTGTTCGTCCGTCTCCAGGTGCGCGCCCCTGCGCTCCGCCTCGGCGCGTTCCGCCTCCGTCGGCCCGCGTTCGCCCACTTTTTTCGTCCTCGCCTCATCCTTCGCTCGCAGACGCTCCTCAAACTCTTCGCGCTCGCGTAAATCTTCTTCCATCTCTCTCTGTCGACGCGTTTCCTCGTCCTCCTCCTCTTCCTCGTCGTACGACTCGTCGCCGCCCTCGCGTTCGCCCGCCAACGCGCGTCGTCTCGCCTCCACCGCCTCCTCGTCCTCCTCCGAGCTCGACTCCGACCCTTTCCGCCGCTTCCGACGCATCTTCTTCTCCCGTTTGCGCTCCCGTCTCCGCTCCTCCACCGCCTCCTCCCGCAGTTCCTCTTCCTCCTCTTCCTCCTCGACGAGCTCGTACGTCGCGTTTCTCCGCGCCAACGCCGCCGCGGCTTCATCCTCCCTCTTTGTCGAGCTCTTCCGTCCCTCCCGCGCGCTCGCGCTCGTCGCCCGCGCCTCCTCGCGCATCGCAGCGCACACGCTCGCCGCGAACGCCGTCGTCTTCCCCCCATCCGGGCATCCACACTCGGTCAATCCTCGCTCGAGCTCGCGCACGTCCCCGCCGCACGCGCGCGCCTTATCGATCACGAACGCCTCCAGCGCGGACGCCGTGCACCCGAGAACGTCGTGAAGACCCTCACGGACGACCGCGATGAGGTCTCGCGACATGACGACGACGCCGACGCGCGCGAGGGCGTCGCGAAGTGCCGCGCATTCCTTTCGGCAGCACGTCTTCCCTCGAGGGAACGGCGTCGGGGAACGCGTCAGTGGAAGACGACCGCGCGCGAATCGAGCGAATCGACGGAGGAGCGCGACGAGGACGATGACGTTCGCGACGACGCGCGCGACGAGGACGATGACCGCGCGCGGGATCGCGCGAAGAAGCGGGCGACGAGGACGCGCCGTCTTACCCTCGAGGGCGACCGCGGTGAACGGTGCGGACGTCGACGGCATGCGCGACGCGCTCGAGGGCGCGAACGCGACGCCGTTGGAGATCATGGATAAGGCTCTGGAGACGTACGGGGACGGATTGGCGATCGCGTTCAGCGGGGCTGAGGACGTGGCGGTGATTCAATACGCCGCGCTCACGGGACGACCGTATCGAGTGTTTTCTCTGGACACGGGGAGATTGAATCCGGAGACGTACGAATTGTTCGACAAGGTTGAGAAACACTTTGACATTAAGATCGAATACTGTTTCCCGGAGAGCGAGGCGGTGAAGACGCTGGTGAACGAGAAGGGCATGTTTTCGTTTTACGAAGACGGACACAAGGAGTGCTGCGGCGTGCGTAAAGTGCAGCCGTTGCGAGCGAAACTGGCGACGCTCACGGCGTGGGTGACGGGTCAGCGAAAGGATCAGAGCCCGGGAACGAGGAACGCGGTGCCGGTGTGCCAGGTGGATCCGGTGTTTGAGGGCGCGAGCGGCGGAGCGGGGAGCTTGGTGAAGTTTAACCCGCTCACCGACGCGACGTCGCAGGAAGTGTGGGATTTCTTGCGCGTCATGGGCACGCCCGTGAATGAATTGCACGAGCGAGGATACGTGTCCATCGGATGCGCGCCGTGCACGCGCGCGGTGCTTCCGGGTCAGCAAGAGCGCGAGGGTCGCTGGTGGTGGGAAGACGCGACGGCGAAGGAGTGCGGCTTGCACAGTGGCAACTTGACCGCGGACGAAAAGGCCAAGCAAGACGATCGCGAGGCGACCGAGGAAGACATCTTCGAGCACAGCGCCGTGCACGTCTTGTCCCACGACGACATCGACGCGTTGAAGGATGAGAAGACGCACTCCGAGACGACGCTCGCCGTCTTGTACGCTCCGTGGTGCCCGCACTGCCAACGCATGGTGGGCGGTTTCGAAGCCGCCGCCGAGCGTCTCAACCCCAAGGGCGTCAAATTTGCCAAATTTCGCGCCGATCGCGACGAAAAGGAGTGGGCGAAGGAGAACCTCTCTCTCAATTCTTTCCCCACGCTCTTGCTCTTCCCCAAGGGTCGCTCCGGTTACGTCAAGCTCGGCTCCGAGCGTCGCGATCCGGACAGCTTGCAAATATTCATCGAGTCCATTCTCGGAAAGTTGTAATTCGTCATCGTCATCGATTCCTCCGCGCCTCCGTCGCGACGTTCGATCGCCTCGTCTCGACGTCAGTGCGCGACGCGTCCCGCGCTCCCGGAGACCTCGCCATGGGTCTCACCGCGAGCTCACTGAGTCTCACGCAGTACGATATCGAGGACGTGCAGCAACACTGCGACGGTAAATTCAGCGGTACGGAGATCCAGGCGCTGTACCAACGCTTCCGCGCGCTCGATAAGAAGCACAAAGGATTCATCACGGAGGATGAGCTCATGGCGATTCCCGAGCTCGCCATCTCCCCGCTCGCCCCGCGCATCGTGCAGATGTTCCAGAATCAGAACTTTAAGGATTTCGTTCGCATGCTCTCCGCACTGAGCGTGCGCGCGACGCGAGAGGACCGGTTGAGATTCATGTTTCAGTGCTACGACGTCGATCGGGACGGCGTCGTGTCCAGAAGCGACTTGGAGACCATCACGCGACACTTGGTGGGAAGTTCGATCAGCGAGGAGGCGTTCGATCAACTCATATCTCGCGCGTTCGCCGAGTTGAAGAAGATTCGCGGACGCGAGGACGGGGCGGGGGTGACGTTCGAGGAGTTTGTCGATCTCTTGGAGAGAGTCGACACGCTCCCGACGGTGAAGGTTCCCGTGGAGGGCGGCGACGATTGCGCGTGAGGGCGTCGCCGCGCGCGTGCACGGTGAAGTGTCGAATTACATAATTTCTTTTTCTAGCCAGCCAGTACATAATCATAGCGTGTAACATGAATTGCCCCGATAGTCTTCTCACGGCTCGGCGGCTTCGACGGCGCCGCACCCCGAACTCTGCGCCGACGCGCCTCCGCGTCCACATCTCGTCACCCCCTTAAACAACGCATCCGGTCCCGTCGTTGACAGACGCAACACCTTGACCGTGTACCGAAGCGTCGATCCCGCGGGAATCGTCGCGAACGGCGACCGCACGACGACGTCGCCGAATCCGAGCTCGGGCGGCACGTCAAACTCCCTCGTGCCCCCCACGCGCATCCCTCGCACGCCCGCGCGCAATCCCTCCGGCACCCCTGGCACGGGATAACTCGACGAGAGATTCAAAACTACCGGTCGCTCCGGCGCCGGCGCGATGCTTCGCGACCCGACGCCCGCGGCGTTGGTGTCGAAACGCTCGCCGCCGTACGTCGTGTCGAACATCTCCCCGCTCTCGACGATCGTCCCGACGTACGACACGAGCACCAGCGCGTTCGACGGCGCTTTCATCGCGCCGAATCCCTCGTCGTCGGCGCGTATCGTCACCTCGGCCGCGCGCGCGGCGTCGACGCGCGGCATCAACAGCATCACCGACGTCATCATCATCGCGTCTCGGCGACGCACGGGCGTCGCGCGCGTCACCGACGCGACGTCACCGCGAACAGAACGATGCGTTTTCCCACGTCTCGTCGTCGTCGTCGCCGTCGTCGCCGTCGTCGTCGCCATGGCGCGCGCGGATGTGTGGGACGCGCCATCGAATGCGATGCGCCCAGAGTCCCTCTTCTTGAGTCATGACTCGTCACTGGCCCGTTCGAGCCTCTTCGGTCGACACTCGTCGACACTGGCCGACGCGCGCCGACGACCCCGCGCGCGCGCCCGAGCGTCGACCTCGGCGAGGACGACGGCGAGGACGATGTCCGCGACGACGCGCGCCGCGTCTCGACCGCGTCTCGCGTCTCGACCGCGACCGCGCGTCTCGAACGCGCGCGACGAAGGGGCGGCGGCGGCGGCGCGACGACGTCGCGCGACGTCGACGGCGG
>Ga0208410_1000090_pt1 | contig 52565 bp, 40 predicted proteins | sample ETN02SmetaG_3_FD_185787 | JGI IMG/M metagenome (GOLD analysis project Ga0208410, IMG submission 185787) | Marine microbial and viral communities from oxygen minimum zone, Eastern Pacific Ocean - ETNP2014F10-02SV257 (SPAdes) (version 2) | ecosystem: Environmental > Aquatic > Marine > Oceanic ... | reverse complement strand
GAAATCACCGTTGACGACGTCGCACAGTCGAAGATTGAGCTCCACCCGTCCGCCGTCATCCGCGCGTCCGCCCCTCGCGCATATCTGCGCACCACCGATCGCGCGACGTCTCGTCAGTCATCGAACGCGCGCACCGCACATCACCGCGTCCACCACCGACTCCCGCGACGTCCTCTCTCTCCCCCCCGCGCGCCCACGCGTCGGAATCACGCGCGCCACCGATTAATGTGTCACCACCGCATTTCCAATGCACCATTCGCATCCCTCGCGTCGCGCGCGCGCGCCGTGGACCCCATCATCGCGTCATCGCGTCGCCCACGCACGTGATCCACGAACCGATACGCCAACCGGTCGCTCTTATCGCGCTGAAACATCGCGCGCGGACGTCCCGCGCGCGCGAATGTGTCGATTCGACCCACGGGCCCATTCGTGTGACGAGACCCGTCCCACCATGTGTCTGGGTGTCCACATACACACACACCGCGACGGTCATTCGGGACGACATTTCGCGCAGGGTCGCGCTCGGCGACAAAGGGCGACAAAGGTGTGTAAAAAGTGCGTCGTTCGTGACTCGACGGTGGACGGTGGACGGCGATGGCGTGGGGACGGTGGCGGCGCGCGACGTGGCTCGTCGTCGCCGCGGGCGCGGCGGCGGCGGCGAGCGCGAGGGCGAGACGGATGATGACGGTCGTGGACGGGTCGTCTCGGTCGGAGACGGGGGGGGGAATGCGAGGGTGATGTTTGAGTTGGACGCGCTCGGTCCGAAAGGGACGAAGAGGGAGGGATTGCGGTATTACGCGACGGCGTTTTTGGCGGCGACGCAGTTTGGGAGAGATTCTTCGTCTGTTTTGGAGATTGGGTGCGCGTCGAACGCGTTCGTGGGACGCATGACGTGGATAGCGAAGAAGACGTGCGTCGCGCCGTATCACGCCGGGTACGCGAACGCCGACGGGCGAAACGGATCTGGGACGATCGGAGCGGCATCGGACGACGGCGTCGAATACGTCGGCGCCGATTTCGCCACGTGGCGCGTCGAGCGCGCGTACGATTTTTGCGTGTGCATGCAAGTGCTCGAACACGTGGACGATCCGACGAAATTTTTTAGGAAAATGCTCGATCCGCGCGTGTGTCGCCGCGCCGTGTTGGTGTCGGTACCGTATAAATGGGGCGATTGCGGCGAAAAGTGTTCGCATCGTTGGCACGGCATCGACGAAGACGTCGTAGGCGCGTGGAGCGGTGTTCGCGAGCCGGCGCAGACGACGGTGATTCGCGAGCGCGAGGGCACGGCGCGATTAATCGTCGTTTACGCGTTAAATGATGGCGTCGTCGTCTAATATACATCTGAGTGGCTACGCTACGGACTACGAGGCGGCGGCGAACGCTTTGAACGCCTCTCGCACGGCTTGGCTCGTCGCGTTGACGCGCGCCTTGACATCCTCGAGTTCATCCTCTCGACACAGCGAGAAATACCTCGAAAACTTATCTGGATGCCAACGCAACAACTCCTCGCGAAGTTTCACGCGGCGCTCGTCGTGAGGCGCGTCCGTCGTGAGAAAATCGCGAAACGCCGTCGCCGGCGTCATTTTGGATTCGCACACGAATGGGAAATCCTTCGCGCGCAATTCGTTCGTCTTCTCCTCAGCCGCCGCGCGAAGTAACTTGTCCCATTTGCTTCGATATTCTACGAGCGTGCGCGCCGCGCTCGGCTTTTTCCGCGCCGACTCGTCGCGCTCCAACGCCGCGCGCCACGCCGCGTCCTCGGCGCGCAACGCGTCCAATTTTCGTCTCTGTGCCGCCGCCTCGCGTTCCAGCGCCTCGCGCGTGCGCTTCCTCGCCTCCTCGTCCACCCTCGACACCGACACCGTCGTCTCTCCCCGTCTCGCGCGCGCCGCCGCCGCCCACACGCTCGCGCGGTGCGTCTCGTCTCCCAACACGCCAGTCGACGACCACTCGCGCTCCGCCGCCGCGTACGTCTCCCAATCCGCGCCCTCGGCTTTCCCGAACGCATCGTACGTCTCCGCCGCGCTCTCGCGCGTGAGTTTTTCCCGAAACGCATCCTCCTCGTCGTCCCGTCGCCGCGCGCGCGACCCGTCGGCGTCGTCGTCCCGTCGTCCCGCGACGGCGAACGCGCCGCCCGCGCCCCTCTCCGCCAACCACTCGTACGCCCCCAGATCGTCCGCCAGCGCCGCTCGATCGATCAGCGCGTACCCATCGTCGTCCACGTCTCGCAGCGCCGCCGTTTTCTCGTCCGCGCGCATCGTGCGCCCGTGGGCGTCGTAAAAGTGCGCGCAATGGGATTGAAACGCTCGACGCAACGCGCGCGCGTCTCCTCGCGCGCACGCCTCGCGCATCGCCCTCGCGGACGTCGCGAGATCGACCGCGACGTCATCTTTCATGCCTCCGTCGCTCGCGCGCGTCGCCCCCGTCTCCCGCGCGTCGTCGTCGTCGCGCGCCCGCGCGCGCCGACGACTGCCGGCAGAGCTCGCCTCGTCCATCGCGCGCATGGCGTCGCGCATCGCCTCGCGCGCGCGATCGACGACGCCCAAGGGCGCGCCCGATCCGTCCGTCGTCTCGCGCGTCGTCTCGCGCGCGGCGGCGACGCTCGAGGCGCTGCATCACTCGCCACCGATGCATTTGGAATCTCTCGTGCGCGCGCTTCTCGTCGAACCCGGGAGCGAGGCGTGCGAGCGATCGTCGTCGAGCGCGCATCCGTTGGTCGTGCCGCTCGCGCTCGACGCGCGCGGAAGGTGCGTGGGCGTGTACGTGGGCGCGTCGACGCACGGACGGGGTGGGAACGCTGGTTTTGGATTTTTTCACAGAGACGCGCGCGCCGACGCGACGGATCCGTCGCTCGCGAGCGGGGGGCGGTTACCCATCGTCGCCGCGGGGGCGAGAGGAGTGAGTCATCTCGCGTCGTCGGCGACGTTGTACGTGCGTCGAGCGTTGGCGGAGGATGAGGGTAAATACGGCGTGGGCGGCGGCGCGGCGACGGCGGCGTGCGGCGGCGACGCGATGGACGCGTACGCGCCGGGTGAGCTCGCGAGCTCGCCGTTCAGGGATCGCGTGGAGGTATTTCTCACCAAAAACGTCGGAAGGTTCATGGACGTGGACGAATCGCTCATCGCGAGACACTTGGAGAGAGAGGACGAGACGAGCGCGTTGGTGACGGCGGAGTGGTACGCCAACGGACCGTACGCGGGGTGGGCGAGACCGCACGGGGTGAACGCGGACACGCTCATGCGATACGGTCGAGCGGTCGAGGCGAGAGACCAGGCGCGCGTGGCTCTGAGTTCGGGACCGTGGTGGACCATCGGGGACGACGGTGCGCTGTTGACGCGCATGCAGACGCTGAGCGGATACGCGGGACGAAGCGCGGCGGACGTGCGGCGGACACTCGACGGTGGTGACGTGGACATGACCGGTAACGCGGACGACGGGCAACCTCCACCGACAAAGGAGGAGTTGGCGCTCAAGAGCGCGACGGAGGCGTTGGACACGGTGGCGTGGGGTGGTGAACGCGTCGGTTGGGATTCCGTGCGCGAGACCGTCGCCGAACGCTTGGACGAAGCCGGACTCGCGGAATTATCGCGACACGTGCTCGCGCCGCTTCGTGCGAGCGCGTGAGTGATGCATAGATTGCTATAGCGTTTCAATTCAAATCGTTTCCTATTGTACCATGTCGTGTGTGGTGTTAATCCATCGACGCATTTCAGATACGTCCATTTCAGATTCGTCGCACGGCGCCTCCGAATCGGCGACGTATAACCGTCCCGCGGGACGGGCGAGAAGAGCGCGCAAGTCACCCAAGGTGAGCCCTTCGTCCGCGCCGCGCTTTTGAAGCGAGTGGTCGCTCGCGAGATCGCTCATCGCGTTCGCGCGTTCGCACGAAAATTTGTATACATTTTCCTCGACGGTGTCGCGAATCAAAAACCGATGCACGCACGTCGGTTTCGTTTGACCGATTCTGTCCACGCGTTTTATGGCCTGCGCCTCGAGCGCGGGGTCGAGCACGGGCTCTAACAATAACACATGCTGTGCCTCGGTCAAGTTCAATCCGTGCGCGCCGCGCTTGAGAGGGAGTAAGAGCGCGTTGATGTTGTCGTCGTGCTTGAAACCGTCGACTGCGGCGCGGAATTTTGGACCTGATGCGGCGCGAAGGTAACGCACATCGTTTGCCGAAATGGCTCGCTCGACGACGTTCAACACATCGTCCCATTCGCTGAAGACGAGGATCTTCGCGGCGTCGTCTCGCGCGAGCAAAAGTTTGACTCGCCGAATGATGGCTTCGATCTTCGTGCCCCAACTCCCGGCGACTCGAATTCTCGATTCGGCGTCGCGCAATTCATTCTCGTCGCCGAGCATGTCCGTGAGAAATTCTATGCGATCACCCTTTCCACGACGCACGTAATCGTCCCTGGGCGATTGTCCGCCGCCGTGCGATCCCACGTCGTGTACGTACATCAACTCGTCGACGTGCGCGCGGCTTCGACACGTGACGCAAAACACGCAGTCGTGCGCGGCCCTCGCGCGACGCACGAGACGGAGCACGCACGTGACGCACGTGCGATGCCCGCACGGCCACACGCAAATCGCTGTGCTCGAATTGATGAACGGTGCGATGCATATGGGACACTCGACGATGTCCGTCTCGGCGTCGGCGTCGGCGTCGGCGCCGTCTGCCTTACGCCGCAGCGTGCTCTCGAGATATTGAAGCTGCGACATAGACTTGCGAAGATCCGAATCGTACACCGACTTTTGCTGCGTGTAATTGACACTCATCGCCGCGATCTCCTCTCGGTGAACGATGGAAGCGCGAAGGCCTTCCGGTACGGGGTCTTTCCACACCGAGCCGTACAGGTCGGGCATTTCGTACTCAGACCGCACGCGAATTCTTGTGACGGCCATCTCCAATTCATCGTGCGAGGCTAATTCCTCGCGTTGTTGCACAATGAGTTGCGAGAGCTTGTGAAACTCCTTGCGAATCTCTTCGAGCGCGGTGACGTGCGCCTTGGCTTGAACCGACAGATTTTCGGAATCCGGTCTGTCTCGCCACCAACTTGCCGTCGGGAGGAGCGCGCGAAGCACGGCTTCGACCGAACTCGGGCCGCCTCTGTTGTTGTCCTCGTCCTTCATGCCGGTCGTCCTACCGTATCGAGAGACGTGAGGCACGAAATTCGTGATCTCCTCGGCGCCCTTGTCGTCTAAATGTCGATTTTGATTTTGTCTGTGCATGCGGCGGAGACGCACGCCGAAAATAGTCGACTCGTACTTCGAGAACACGGGCTCGGCTTTGCAAAACATGCACGTCACGTTATCGACGGCGTAATCCGTATCCTTTCTACATTTCGAGCACGTCCCGATCGCGCGCACATCCTCTTTGCACGCCGTCTTGACTCTGGCCGTGATGTTTGCCAGAGTCTCGAATACTTTTTTGCGCATGGCTTCAATGGCGTCCAAATCGCACGCCATCGTGAACCGCAATCCATGGACACTATCGAACGGTGCCTCCTTATCTTGCCATTGCCCGTCGAACATCCCAAACACGCGTGCGAGCAGATTCGACGCTTCGTTGTTCGTCTGCGTGCTCTTCTCTAAAACGTAAATCCACCACGTAGCGTGGCCAATGTTGACGCCGGCGAGATCAATCTGTTTCTGTAAAGCGGCCGTCGCCATCTGTAATTCGAGTTGCGCGTCGTCGACGCCTCCCGCACGTTGTGTGATGTACTTGGCGCGTTCCGTCGCCGCGTCTCGAGCGAGACTATCGTCGCGAAGCGTCGCGCCGATCTTCGCACCTTTTAAAAGACTCGGATCCTCTTTGACGCGACGCAACGCCTCGTCGAGATTATGATACGCGTGCAGTCGCTGAAGCGCGTCCAAACGAATGCCTCGATCTTTACCTTGACTCTCGATCGATAACACCTCGCGGTACGCGTTGATGACGACTTCGAAATCACCCTCGATCCACGCGAGTCCCGCGAGCGCGTTGAGCGTAAACGCGACGAGACGTTGAGACTCTTCGGCGGCGATTCGAGCGCGTTCGACGAGCTTTTCGGAAATCTCATCCATCGTCAAAACGTTCGCACCGTTTCGAATGCCACCCGCTAAACCGTGCGAACCCGCCTGCGGGTGATCGCACGCCTGTCGCAGGCGCAAGAGAGGCATCATCACGTTGTAGGCGTTTTGCGGATCGACGCTCGCGTCGTCCGGATGGTCACAGTATGGTCTCAGCGCGGAGTCTGCGGCGGACGCACAAAGCGTGTACTGTTGCGAATACCAGTGTGCCTCTACCGCGTTCGATCGAAGCCACGTGACGAGTTCACCCTGCGGCGGCACACCGAGTTGATGCTCCATATCGGCGCGACTGTTGCGCCACATCAATCCTCGCAGGACGTCGTACAAGACATCCTCAGCGCGTGCGTCACCGTTCATGTACGGCGTTTCGATCATTCGTTTCCACCAATAATCACCGAACGCGAACGGCTCGACCATCAAGAAGGTGAGCAGACCGAAAATGTCGCTGAGACCGCGCGAAATCGGCGTCCCGGTGACGGCCCAGCGATGCGTCGCCGGAAGACGACGCACCATCTCCGCCGCCTTGGACACGGTGGACTCCACCATCTGCGCCTCGTCGAGAACGACGCGCCACCACGTCAAACGCGTCAACGGCGTCGGAACGACATTGTATTTCCTCTCGTACCTCCTCGCGCGCTCGGCGCCCGCTAATCCTTGTCCGTTCGCCGTGTCGATGTCGATCTCCGTCCTGAGCGTGTCGTACGTCGTGAGCACGATGTCCGCCTCCGCGAGATCTCTGGCCGAGTACACGCCTGCGAGCGAGCCCGCGACGCCGCTTCGCTGCGACTGACCCTCGTACGTGATCACGTTCACCGTTCCCGGACGCACGTGCAGGGCGATTTCGTCGCGCCACTGTTCAATGATGGCCGCCGGACAGACGACGAGAGTGGCGCCGCACGTCGTGTCCACCATCTCGCTCGCGTGCGCGGCGATGCATTTGCCACATGTGAACCCGGCGAGCTTTATATCGCGATCGTCTTCGCTCATATTCATCAATCTTGCCTCGGCGCGAGCGTTGTCGCACAAACCGACGCACCGCGCGTGCATCCACGCGTTGCACTTTTCGCACTCAACCCACAACCCCGTGAACGTGCCGTCGTCCTCGCGCGCTCCGCACGGACACCGCACCACCATCGATTCATCATTCGTATCATCAGCGTTCTCTACTTTTACATCCGTCGTCGTCGCACCGTTTGCTCTGATGTTCTGCGACTCGTCTTCGTCCTTGAGCGCGCTCGACGCCAATCGATTCGCCAACACGAGCATAATCACCTCCACCGTCTTCCCCAGTCCCATCTCGTCCGCGAGAATCCCTCCGCTCACGGATTCGTAATCCGCGACGAACTTCTTCTTCGTCAATTGTCCGCTGTAGGGATTAATGTACCCGTCGCCGTCCGGCAACGCTCGCCAGAGCGGATGCAACGCGTCAGCGTCCACGTCCCCACCTCGCTTCGCGCGCAACGCCCCCTCCGGCGCACCGCTCGCGCGTTCCCTCGCCAACATCCACCCCACCGCTTGTCGCTGGTACGCGCGCGGCGTCGGCTCGAGCGCGGGAAACTCACCCGTCGCCTCCGGACACGTCGCCGCGTTCGGTCGCACCGCGTCGAACACGCCCCCCAAATCCAATCCCGACTTGGCGCGCGCACGATGCGCGCCGCCTCCCTCGTTAGACTCTCGCGCCATCGCGTCGTACACGACCGCCAGCGCCGACCACGTCATCTTCCCGACGACGTTCCCGCCGTTCGCGTACCCGTCGCCTCGCGTCACCGCCGCGCACGCGTCGAACGCGCGTCCCGTCGCGCACACGCGCACCCTCACCCCATCTTCCGACCCCACCCCGCCCTCCATTCGCACGACGAACGCATCGCACGCCACGACGCGCGCGAACGCGTCGCGATCGACGCGCACGATCCACTCCGCGCCGCCGTCGGCGTTCTCGCCGTCGCCGGCGAATCGAACGCGCGTTCTCGACGCTCCCACCCCGCGGTCTCGTCCGCGCTTCCGCCCGCTCGCGCGCGCGCTCGGGGAACACATCGCCTCCCTCTCCTCGTCGCTCGCGCGACGCGCGCGAAGCCTCCCGAGCGTCGTCGTCGTCGACTCGTCGCCGATGCGTTCTCGTTGAATGACGATGACATCATCGCGCGCGGCGTCCTCCTCGCGCGTCGACGCGCGGCGAGACGCGCGGGTTCGCTCCGACGCATTCGCGGTCGCCTCTTCCTCCGCCGCGCGCGTCGAGTCGACGACGTCCACTCGACGCGGCGCGCGTTGTTTCCTCCGAGCCATCGCTCGGACGCGTCGAGAGATGGCGACGCGCGCGACGACGACGACGAGGGCGACGCCGCGACGCGCGGTGACGCGCGCGGGGCGAGGGCGTCGTCCGATGTCCCTCGGCGCGCGCGAGACGGAGACGGAGACGGAGGGGGAGACGCGAGATGGATGGACGCGCGCGACGACGACGGTGAGAACGGGGAAACGCGCGATTTATCTCGCGACCGCGCTCGTCGAGCGGGCGCTGGGCGAGCGGTTGCGCGCGTGTAAGACGGGCCTCGCGTCCGTGTACGTCGGGTCGGGGGGGTGCGCGCTGTCGGTGAACGAAAACGCGGACCCGGACGTGAGGACGGATTTGATGCGCGCGACGACGAAAATTTTCGGGGACGAGGACGAGGGCGACGACGCGACGGCGGCGGCGATGATCGGGAAAACGCTCGATGTCCCGGTGTTGGATGGAAAATTGGCGTTCGGGACGTGGCAAGGGGTGTATCTGTTGGAGTTTGAGGAGGACGGGGGCGAACGGGAGGTGGTCGCGACGCTGTGCGATTACGGCGGCGGAAGAGCGACAGCGCTGCGAAAGAGCGTCGACGCGCCGGGACGCGGGTGTCATCTGGTGACGGCGGACGTGCCGAGAGCGGACGCGACGCCGAACGTCGGCGTGATGACGTTTTTTTGTCAACACACGAGCGCGTCGTTGACGATTAACGAAAATTGTGATCCGGACGTGCGCACGGATTTGGCGGCGGCGCTCGATCGCGTGGCGCCGGAAAAATGGCATCACGAGGGCGTGTTCGATCACACCGACGAAGGTCCGGACGATATGGTCGCGCACGTCAAGACGAGTTTGGTGGGGAGCACCGTTCGCGCGCCCGTGGTGAACGGTCGACTCTCGATGGGGACGTGGCAAGGCGTGTATCTCAACGAACATCGAAACGTTGGCGGGTACGGTCGCGGACACTCGCGAGACATCGTGTGCGTGTGCGATGAAGCGGACGCGACGACGCAAACGACGATTTCGGTGAGCGTCGGGAAGCGCGGTCTTCGAGACATTACGGATGAAGTCGAGGACGCGGTTCGCGACGCGATTCGCGGCGCCTCCATCGGCGCGCTGCACGCGTTTTGCGAGCACACGTCCGCGTCGCTCGTCATCGGAAGCGCCGACGACGCGTTCGCGGACACGTTTGAGCGCGCGCTCAACAGAATCGTTCCTGAATCGTGGAACGATGAATTCTTTAGACACACGCACGAGGGACGAGACGACATGCCCGGGCACGTCAAAAGCACGCTGTGCGGAGCGGGGAAAACGATCCCCGTCGCCGACGGGAAACTCGCGCTGGGACCGGAACACAGATTATACTTGTGTGAACACCGAAACGTGGGCGGATTCAATTCCGGACTGACGCGTCGCATCACTCTGACGTTACATTCATCATCTTAGATTTGTTAACAGTAGTTCTTGTGTTTACCCGGTTTCCAATTCGTCGGTCTCGGCGCGAAATTCTTCGCGTTCGGGATAAACTTGGAGTCTTCCTCTCGCAATCGCACCTCGTGATTCGCGAGACCGATGTGATCGATCCTCCCGTCGTATCCCTCTGTCGTGCGCGTGCTCTCGTACTGGTCCTCGAGGTAACAATTCAGCGCCGATTTTCCGTGCCAATCGCCCTTCGCCCCCCACGCGTGCTCGGAATCGGGAACGGCGTACGGTCTATCTGGTTCGTGTATGCCCGGCGTGATCGGCATCGCGCGCGTCGCGTTCTTCGTCCGCACACGACGTCGATTCGACCCGCGCGCGGACGAGCGTTTCGTGCGTTTTTATCATTCGACGGAACCTCACGTACACAGACGTTGCACGTTTACAATACGATATATCGCCCCACATATGCGCCTCCCGCAAACCCTCGTTGAGGGTTGAGGGTACCATCATCGAGTCACCCCTCCCTCTCGCCCGCCGCCGCCGCACTCCGGCTCGTCGACGCGCGTCGACGACCGCGAACTCGAATGCCCGCGACGCTCGCGTCCGTCGTCGCCCTTCCCGCCCTCGGCGGCGATCGAGCCATGCTCTTGCGACGCGCGAGCGCGCGTCTCCATCGTCGCGTCGTGACGTCCTCGGCCGCCCGCTCGTCCCCGAGCGCGCGCGTCGGCGGCGCCGATGCGCGACGGTGCGTCTCGACGCGAGACGCCGCGACGACGCGCGCGCGTGCCGTCGCGCCCGCGTCCTCGGGTGCCGAGGGCGCGGCGAGCGAGAGCGCGGGCGGGTACCCGTTCGCGACGATCGAGCCCAAATGGCAGAGGTTTTGGAGCTCGGAGCGCACGTTTAAGACGCCGAGAGAGGTTGACACGTCGAAACCGAAATTTTATGCGTTGGACATGTTCCCGTATCCCTCGGGTGCGGGTTTACACGTCGGACATCCCGAGGGATACACGGCGACGGACATCGTGGCGAGGTATAAACGCATGACGGGGCACAACGTCTTGCACCCGATGGGATGGGACGCGTTCGGTTTGCCCGCCGAACAGTACGCCATCGAGACCGGAACGCACCCGAGCGTGACGACGAAGACGAACGTCGGACGATTTCGCGAGCAGTTGCAAAGTTTGGGTTTTTCGTACGATTGGGACAGAGAGGTGGCGACGTGCGACGCGACGTATTACAAGTGGACGCAGTGGATTTTTTTGCGTCTGTTGGAGAAGGATTTAGCCTACCAGGCGGAGGTTCCCGTCAACTGGTGCCCCGCCCTCGGCACGGTGCTCGCGAACGAGGAGGTGATCGACGGATTGAGCGAGCGCGGGAACCACCCGGTGATTCGTAAACCGATGAAACAGTGGATGTTAAAAATCACCGAATACGCCGATCGATTATTGGAGGATTTGGACGAACTCGATTGGCCGGATTCCATCAAGGAGATGCAGCGCAATTGGATCGGGAAATCGGAGGGTGCACAGCTCTCCTTCTCCGTCGACGGATTCGCCGCGGATGCCGAGAAATTGGAGGTGTACACGACGCGTCCGGACACGCTCTTCGGCGCTACGTACTTGGTCGTCGCCCCGGAGCACGCGATGATCGACGCGCTCGCCGTCGGCGCGCAAAAGGACGCGGTGTCCGAATACGTCCTCGCCGCCTCGCGCAAGAGCGATTTAGAGCGCACGGAACTGAGTAAGGAAAAGACAGGCGTCTTCACGGGTTCGTACGCCGTGCATCCGTTGACGGGTGAAAAGCTACCGATTTGGGTCGCCGATTACGTCTTGGGTTCCTACGGCACGGGGTCCATCATGGCGGTGCCCGCGCACGACGAACGCGATTACGAATTCGCGCAAACGTTCGATTTACCCATCGTGGAGGTTGTTGAAAAACCGAAAGGCGCCGAGGGTGTGTACTCGGGCGGTGGGAAGATGATGAACAGCGCGTGCGACGCCATCAACGTCGACGGATTGAACAACGTCGACGCCGGCGCGAAGATTGTCGAATACGTCGACGCGCGAGGTCTCGGGTACAAGAAGACCAATTACAAGCTCAGAGATTGGCTCTTCGCGCGTCAGCGATACTGGGGCGAACCGTTCCCGGTGGTTTTCCCCGAGGACGACCCGAACACGGCGGTTCCGATTCCCGAATCCGAACTTCCGCTCGTGTTGCCGGAGACGGACAACTTCAAGCCGAGCGGCGGCGGCGAAGGACCGCTCGCAAATTGCGACGATTGGGTGCGCACGGTTGATCCGCGCACGGGTAAACCCGCGCTTCGCGAGACGAACACGATGCCACAGTGGGCTGGGTCGTGCTGGTACTACCTGCGATTCATAGATCCGTCCAACGAGGACGCGCTCATCGACGGGTCGTTGGAAAAGTATTGGCTTCCGGTGGATTTATACGTCGGCGGCGCCGAACACGCGGTGCTACACTTGCTCTACGCGCGGTTCTGGCACAAAGTGCTGTACGATATCGGCGTCGTGAGCACAAAGGAACCGTTCCAGCGTTTGGTGTCGCAAGGGATGATTTTGGGAGAGGTTGAGTACTCGGCGCGCGTCGACGACGCGGGCGCCTTCGTCGAGGGTAACAAGACGAGCGGCGCGCAAACCGTCAAGGTGAACGCGGACGAGGTGACGAAAAAGGGCGATGGGTTCGTGCTCACCGCCAATCCGAAAGTGAAAATCTCCGCGCGCGCGCACAAGATGAGCAAGTCTCGCGGAAACGTGGTCAATCCGGACGACATCGTCGGCGCCTACGGCGCGGATTCGCTTCGTCTGTACGAAATGTTCATGGGTCCGCTTCGCGAGACCAAGGTGTGGCAGACCAAGGGCGTGGAGGGGTGCTTCAGATTCCTCGCCCGCACGTACCGTTTGCTCGATAAGGTGACGGACGAGAAACCGGACGAGGAGGGTCTTCGCGCGTTGCACAAGTGCATCGCCAAGGTGACGGAGGAGACGGAGCAGATGCGTTTCAACACCGCCATCTCGGCGATGATGGAACTCACGAACGCGTGCACGAAGATGGACGCCGTGTCGCGAGAAATCTTAGAACCGTTCGCGTTGATGTTGTCGCCGTACGCGCCGCACTTGAGCGAAGAGATGTGGGAACGTCTCGGTCACAGCGGTTCCAACTCGCAGGCGGCGTGGCCCGAGGCGGATGAGAGTTTGCTCGTCGAGGACACCGTCGACATCGGCGTGCAAGTGAACGGGAAGATGCGCGGGACGATTTCGGTGAGCTTGGAGACGACGCAAGACGAGGCGATGGAGGCGGCGCTGTCGCAAGAGTCCGTAAAGAAGTTTACCGAGGGCGTGGATATCAAAAAGATCATCTACGTTCCCGGTAAAATTCTCAACATCGTCGCCCCGCCGGCGAAAAAGTAACTAAGTAAAAGTACAACAACAACGCACACACGCACGCACGCGATGCGTTCTTCCTAGTAGTAACAAACATTCTTTTTCTTTTCATGGTCTCCTCACGCTCAATCCCTCGAGCTCGCGCATGGCGCGCGCGAACGCGTCGTCGTCGCCTCGACGCGTCGCCTCTTCCATCATCGTCGCCACGCGTTCGAGCGCGCGTTCGATCGCCGCATCCTCTTCCTCGTACGGATAAAGCAGCGTTCCATCGTCCGTGAACACCACCCGACCCTCGTCGTCCAGCGTCAGTTCGCGAAAAAACTCGCCTTCGCCCGAAAATTCCTCGGGCAACTCTTCGCCGAAGAAGACATCCGGATCGACGCCTCGATCGAGTAACCACCGTTGTTCCTTCACCGGACGCGGATTCACCGCACACCCGTTCTCCACGCACCACCTCCACGTCGACACGCACCGTTCCTCCAAACACACCTCCGTCACGCGCGCGTCCCACGGGCACCGCAACCGATTTCGAAGGTATTGCACTCGAAGTTGTACCTCGGCGTCTCCGCGACCGCGCGGCGGGTTCCGAATCGTCTCCACCATCGTCGTCGTGTCGATCGTCAATCCCCACCGCGCGAACGCCCCGCTCGCGATTCGCGTCCACAATCGCTCGCACGGATCACACGGATCGATCGTCGTCGTCGGATCGACGCGACGCGCGTCCGGGAAGAGTCGCGGCGTTCGCAACGCGCGATACCCGTCCTCGCCTCGAAGCGACACCACGCACTCGCGGAGCGCGCGAGACGTCATGGAGACGAAGAGCAGATCGAGATCCGTGAGCGAACGCGCCACTCTCTCGACGACGACGCGTCGACCGAGCGACGACTCGAGAAATCTCTCGAACGGGGAGGAATCCATCCATCGATCGTCGGTTCGGTTCGTTCGGTTCGTTCGCGCGTTCGAGACTCGACGCGACGCGAGACGGGGACGACAGTCGCGCTGAGTCGCGCGGAAAAAAATTAATTCTTCCGAATCGTCCCTCTCCACGACGCGTCTCGCGTCGCGTCGCGTCGAACACCGCGGCATTCGCGTCTTTTCTTTCGAGACGAGACGAGAATCGTTCGCGAATTCGCGCACCGCGCCGCACACCGCGACGCGCCGCGCATCGCGTCGCTCGCGATGTCCGCGCCCACGAACGAACCGATTCCATTTCTGTGCGTCGCGTGCGACGACGCGTCGTGCCGCTTCGTCCCGCGTCGCGCGCATCGTCGTCCACTCGGTCCGCGCGACATTCTCATCGAATTGCGCTACTGCGGCGTCTGTCACAGCGACGTCGTGAACGCCGCGGGACACATGGCCGGGGTGATGCCGAAACCGGAGTATCCGTATTGTCCGGGACACGAGCTCGCCGGGACGTGCGCGGCGATCGGATCCGAGGTGACGAGATTCGCCGTCGGCGACGCGGTCGGCGTCGGGTGCGTCGTCGACAGCTGTCTCGCGTGCGCCAAGTGCGCATCCGGCGAAGAACAGATGTGCGCCAAGGGCATGGTCGGAACGTACGGGGCGAAGGATAAGTTTGGACGCGCGCGGACGCATCCGATCGGGGAACAGACCAAGGGTGGGTACGCCACGCGACACGTCGTCGACGAACGGTTCGCGGTGTCGATTCCGAGCGGGTTCGACGCGCGGTTCGCCGGTCCGGTGATGTGCGCGGGAGTGACGGTGTACGATCCGATGCGGCGGTACGGGGCGACGCGCGGGTCGAGGGTGGGCGTCGTCGGGTTGGGTGGACTCGGGCAGATGGCGGTGAAGATCGCCGGGGCGTTGGGATGCGAGGTGACGGTGATCTCTCGCTTGAGAACGAAGGAGGCGTACGCGAAGAGCATCGGCGCGTCTACGTTCGTGTGTTCGGAAGAACGCGAGAGCGTCGACGCGCATCGACGTTCGCTCGATCTCATCCTGAACACGGTGCCCGTGCATCACGATTATACAAAGTATCAAAAGTTGTTATCGCGCGAGCGGAGCGCGCGCGTCAAGGGACGACCGAAACAAATCATTCTCGGTTTACACGTCGGGCTCGTCGGCGGTTTGTTTAGTTCGACGATTCGAGGCGATTCGAGTCCGCTCGCCATGTCCGGGATCGGCGGCGTGCGCGCGACGCAGGAAGCGATGGATCTGTGCGCGAAGCACGACATTAAACCGGACATCAAAGTCGTGCAACCGAATCAACTCACCGAGGTGTATCAAATTTTAGACGACGGAAACGACGGCGGCGAGCGCTTCGTCATCGACATTTCGTCCATGACGCGCGCGTTCGAGAGCGGTGACGACTCCGGGTTGGCCAACGACGTCGCGCCCGACCTCGCGCCGAATCGAAGCTCGCTCAACGCCTTCGGAATACTTCGAGAAATCTTCCGTCTCGTCGCCGGTTTTTGGCTCTGGCGATGAGTGTAATGTAAAATTGACTTGACGATTTTCACGCGCTTTCCCGCGAAGACCGACACTCCCGACCCGTCGCGCGTCGCGCGTCGTCTCGCGCGCGCGGCGAACCATCGCGCGTTCGTCGTCGTGCATGTCTCGCGCGTGTTCACGTTCGTCGCTCGCGTCGTCCGTCGCGTCGACGCGAAAACGCGTGGGAACGAACGTGCGCGCAGTCGTGGCGATGAGCGGACGCGTCGCGCGCGAGGACGCCGGGTGTTTCGTGGAGAACCCGCGAGAGGGAGAGATTGAGAACGGTGACGTGTCGTCGAGCGCGAGCGGTGTCTTGCGCGGCGTGCGCGTCGCGGTGAAGGATAACGTCGCGGTGGCTGGATTACGCACGGGCGCGGGGAACCCGACGTACTTGGAGACGAAAGGGCGCGAGGTGGAGTCGACGCACGCGCCGTGCGTGAAGACAGTGCTCGACGCGGGGGCGACGTTCGTCGGGAAGACGCACATGGACGAATTGGCGTGGAGTTTACAGGGGGAGAATTTTCACTACGGGACGCCGGTGAATTCGCGAGGAAACGCGCCGGGGAAAATTCCGGGCGGTTCGAGCAGTGGAAGCGCGTCGGCGGTGTGTAACGATTTAGCGGACGTCGCCATCGGGACGGACACGATCGGTTCGGTGCGTTTGCCCGCGAGTTTTTGTGGATTGTACGGGATGCGACCGACGCACGGACGTGTCGACGACGCGGGCGTCGTTCCGTTGAGTCACAGTTTCGACACCGTGGGGTGGTTCGCCAAGGATGCGAAGACGTTGCGAGTCATGGGCGACGTTTTGCTCGAACCCGACTCGAAGGACGCGGAGACGAGCGCGAAACTCGGCAAGGCGCGCATGGCGATGTGTAGCGACGCGTTCACGCTCGTCGATCCTCGAGTGCGCGACGAGATTCGTCGCGTGCTCTCGACCGAGGGCGTCATGCGCGTCTTCCAAGAAGCCAGACTCGACGGGATACCGGACACGTTCGGGCTCGTCGACCTCACGCTCTCCGACGTTGCCTTGACGGATAAGAGTGGGAAATCGACGTTGCCGCCAATCACCGAGTGGAGCGAGACGTTTCGGGTAATTCAAACCGCCGAAGTCTGGGGCTCTCACGGCGCGTGGATCACCGAGTACCAACCCGAGTTCGGGCCGGGTGTGTGCGACAGGTTTAAGCTCGCCGAGATCGGCGTGGACGACGCCACCATGGCGCACCATCGCGAGTTGCGAGAACGCATCACCTCGCACTTGGACGCGCTCCTCGCCGACGGCTCCATCTTATTTCTTCCCGCCGCGCGCGGTCCCGCGCCGATGGCGACGGATTACGATTCAGAAGCATCGCTCGCAAAACTCGCGGACGCGAGAAACGCCGCGCTCGCGATCGGTGCGCCCGCGTCGCTCGCGCGTTTGCCGTGCGTCGTCGTGCCGACGATTGAAATCGACGGCGAACCCGTGGGATTGATGATGATGTCTCGGCGAGGCACCGACGAAGCGTTGCTCGCGTTCGCCGAAAAACTCGCGTGGGTGATCGGGCTCAAGTTTCCGTAGACGCGACCGCGCACGCGCACGGCGCGATGCGATACGCGCGTGAGAGCGTTCTACTGTAGTATCAAAACATTTCCGTCTCGTCTCTGTGTTTCTATGGGATCTCAAAGTAAGAATTATCTAAGGGGTGGATGCGCACGTAACCATCCTCTCCGCCGCTCGTGAAGCTTCGTCCGTCCGGGTTAAACGCCAGGGCGTTGATGGGACCGAAGTGTCCGCGAATGCCGCCAATTTCCTCTTCGAAAACTTTGTGGTAAATTTTCGAGTCAAACTTACCCGCCTTGGAGCTCGTCGTCGTCACGGCCATCGCGTCCTGACCACCGCCGAGCACGATGTGCTCTCTAATCGGGGACATGATCGCCGCATTCACGGGACGATCCGCCGCGTACGTCTTCAAGCACTCCAAGGTTTCGCTATCGAACACCTTGGCCGTCTTATCCAGCGACGCGCTGATGAAATGCGACCCGTCGTCGCTCATCACCAAGTGTTGAATCTGCTTCGAGTGATCCTGCGACATCTTCAACACATCACCGCTCTCGACGTCCCAGCTTCGAATGATGCCGTCTTCCCCACCGGTGATGATGGTTTTATTCAGCGGTCCCCACATGACGCGCGTCACCCGTCCCTGCGGTCCCTCGATCCTCTTCACCACCGCATCGCTCTGCGCCTCCCGATCGCTCAGATTCACGTTCACGATGTGTATCGCGCTCGGCACACCCATGAACGGATCAGTCGTGATCGCCAACTGCGTGCATCCCGCGTTAAACGCCACCGCCCGCACCGGCTGATCGTACGTAAAGGTAAAATAGCACTCCCCAGTTCTCGTATCCCACAGCTTACACGTCGTGTCCGCGCTCCCCGTGACGAACGTCGTCGAATCATTCGTCACATCACACGTCCACACCGCACCGTTGTGTCCCACGTACGTCCCCACGCGCTCACCCGTGTCCCCGTACCACAGCGTGGGATTGTGATCCTTGGCGCACGTGAACAAGAGATCGCCCTCGCTGTTATACTTGATGAACGTCAACGGACGCTCGTGTCCCTTCAACAGGATCGGTCGCATCGCGTCTCGTCTCGTCCTCGACGCGCGCGCGGCCGCGTCACCGTGTGTCGCGCGTCGTCGTCGTCCTCGTCGTCGGCACGCCGCCGTCGGAAACCCGCGGAAAACCCTGATCCACGCGTCCGAACGTTTTTTTAGTTTTTGTCGCACCGCGGCGCATCGCGGTCGCGATCGCGCGTATTTAGTGTCCCGGAGGTGGGGGATACGAACGGACGAATGCGCGCTATTTTCAGACGCGGTGGTCGCGATGACGCGCGCGATGACGCGCGCGCGCGAACTGGACGCGCGCGTTCGAGGGCGACGAGTGCGAGAGAGCTTTGAAAAGATGCGCGCGCACGCGCGGTGGAATCGGTTTCGACGGGCGCGACGGGGTTTCGTGGAGTCGTCGGCGGTGTACGGGACGATTTTCGCCGAGGACGCGGCGCTCGCGGCGAGACGCGCGAGAGAGACGTGCGACGACGTCGAGCGCGACGCGCGGGCGTTCGCGCGAGACGTCGCGGTGAGCGAGGACGAGGATGAAGATGATACCGGGGACGAACGCGGGCGCGGAGTCGTCGGGGAAGCGAACGAGGAGGAAGATGCGCGGAAGACGCGCGCGGCGACGTACGACGTCGAGCGTCTGCGAAAATGTTTTCAAGAGCGCGAGGCCGACGCCAAGACGCGCGTCGGCACCGCCGCGCGCGCGATCGAAGAGACCCTCCGTGTCGCGCGCGCCAACGTCGAGGAGAAATTTTTCGACGAATTGGACGCGCGGTTCCGCCCGATGCTCGCCGCGGTGGAGCGGCGGCGCCGGCGGTCGAGCGGGACGAACGCGCGCGACCACGTCTCGGGCGACGGCGACAACGGACGGCCGAGAGACGCGTATCCGCACACCACGCGCGCGCTTCGTCGCGCGTTCGACGCCAAGTGCGCGTCGTTCGAGCGACGCGTTTGGATGACCCTGAGTATCGCCGTGTCGCAGGCGAGACGGGCATCGTTTGCTGAATTCCTCGCGCACGTCTCCGGGAAGACTTCGGAACCGTTCTTCGCGACGACGCTTCGAGCGGGACGCGACGACGGTCGTTTGACGCTCGATCCCGACGCCGACGCGTTCGTGCGCGTGGTCCGAGACGCGGGCGCGCGGTGGACCTCGAACGCGATGGCCGAGGAGACGAACGGACGCGTGACGCTCGACGACGAGGACGCATTCGCACGATTCATCGAACGCGCGTGCGATGAGACGCGAGAAGCGTTTCAAACCGCAGAAACGTTTGTCGTGGATCTCGTTAATCTCGCGCGCGAGCGATGCGAAGAGGTGCGTCGTGCGCGCGAGGATGACGAACCCATTGCGCGTTTCGGCGCAGTGGCGACGCGAGCAGACGCGTTCGCGCGCGAGATGGACGCCGTCGCCGGCGTCGTGCGCCCGCACGACGCGTGTGTCGTGATCGATGTGTCCAGCGTCGTGTGTGAATTGCGAGCGGCGGCGATGGGGGCGATGGAGTCCGCCGCGGCGACGGCGGTTGAGTGGGCGTCTGCGAGCACGCAAGAGGTCGCGCACGCGTTGACGCGCCTGAAACTGGAAGAGCGCGATGATAAATCAGAGCGCGCGAGAGAGATGCGAAAAGACACGCGGTCGTTGGCGGACGCGTACGCGACGCTCAAAGCGAGTCGCGCGGCGATTCCGGATCTTCACGTCGCTGCGTTCGACGACCTCGAGCGCGAGATCGACGCCTTCGCGCGAGACGCCGCGGATGATGATCGAGGCGACGATGACGGCACCGAAGAAACAAAGTAATTGCATGCTACATAGATTCTCGTGTTGTTACAAGATATTACCGTACGTTTTCCCTCAGCATTGTCCCGCCGAGTCGGGTTCGTCGAAGGGATCGAAGTCGTCCAAATTGACATTCTTGAGTGTCGTGTTATCACTTCTCGCCTCGAGCATTTCCTCCAAGCCTCTCTCCGCGGCGTTGAATTCTTCGAGTAAAGACCGAACGACCCGTCCTCGCGGTCGCGGCGCGCTCTGTCCCGCGCTCTCGCCCCCCGGGAGGCACACCCCCCGCGTCCTCTGCGCCTTGAACGGCGTCGCCGGACACGCGAGCGGTTCATTCCGCGCCCTCGGCGACGCCGGCGGCGTTCCGTACACGAATTCCTCTTCTCCCGCGCGCGCGTCCATCCCATCGTCCATCGCGTCGTTCGCACCGTCCTCTCTCGCCTCTCCGGCGCGCGCGTTCGCCCCCGGACTCTCGAACCCGCTCGTCTCCCTCGCGCCGTCCCGTCTCGGCGGCGACGGAGATCGCAGCGCCTCCGCCATCACCATCGTCGGCGCTCGAACGACGCTCTCCGGCGTTCCTCGCGCGGCGTACCCTCGTCGTTTTCTTCCCATCATCATCCCCCGCGCGCTCGATCCGGGTCCGTCCTCCTCGTCGCGCGCCGTCCCCGGCGTCGCCGGCGGGATCCGCTCCGGCGTCGTCGTCGCCGCCGCCATCTTCGCCATCTTCGCCTCGCGTCGCGTCGGCGTGTGCGTCACCACGCGATCATCCGTTCGACGCATCGTCTCCTCTCGCGTCTCCTCACGCGCGCGCCGTCGTACGATCGATCGCGTGAGAATTAAGATTGACTCGACGACGATTCTCGATCCGACGAATTCGTCCCCTTCTCGCGCGCGCGTCGACGCGAACCGACGCGAACCGCGCGCGTCGCTCGATGCGTCGAAATATGTACCCCTCGATGCCGCGCGCACGCGCGTCGAGTCGAGTCGCGACGCCTCGCGCGTCGACGATTGCGTTCGGACGCGATGACGTTCCGTCACACCGTTCGTGTCGAATCGCTGTTTTGGCGGGAATCACTCGTTGGGCTTTATTTCATCTTCAATACGACACTCGCACGCGCCGACACGATCGCACGCGTCCCGAGGGACCAGCTTGTCTTATCTCCCCCCACACTACGTGAAAGTAGGGCTTAGACACTAAACCCTATACCGTCGGTCGGCCCGATCGTCCCGACGCTTCGCCCACCGCGCGCGCGCGTCGTCACACCGTCGCCCTCGCGCGCCGCCGAGTGCCATGGCGATGACGACGACGACGACGACGATGTCCGCGGTGTCGTTCGCGTCTTCCCGCGCGCGCGCGCGAACGACGACGACGACGACGCCGGCGACACCGATCCGCGCGCGGGCGGCGGTCGCGCGCGCGGGCGGTCGCGCGCGCGCGTCGAGACGCGGCGTCGAGGCGCGAGGGGCGAACGACGAGGAGTACGGGTCGCTCGGACAAGTGTGCACCGGTACGTCTCGCGATGAAGGCGATCGCGACCGCGACCGCGACGCGATTGGGCGATGAACGCGCGCGAGGGGTGAGGGTAGGGTAAAAGTCGACGCGGGACGAGGCGCGTCGACGCGAACGCGCGAGCGCGGGAGAGCGCGAGAGACTGACGAAACGCGCGACGGCGCGAGGTGTGCGCAGTGTTGGGAAGCCAGTGGGGTGATGAGGGGAAAGGAAAGTTAGTGGACATCTTGGCGAGAGAGTACGACGTCGTGGCGAGGTGTCAGGGCGGGGCGAACGCCGGACACACGATTTACGACGACGACGGAAAGAAGTACGCGTTGCACTTGGTGCCGAGCGGAATTTTGAATAAAAATGCGACGTGTGTCGTCGGAAACGGTGTCGTGGTGCATCTTCCGGGAATGTTTGATGAGATCGACGCGTTGTTGAAGGCTGGCGTGGATGCGCGCGGGAGAATGATTGTGTCCGATCGCGCGCACTTGTTGTTTGATCTTCACAAGGAGATTGACGGCTTGCGCGAGGCGGAGTTGAGCGGTAATAAGATTGGTACGACGAAGAGAGGAATCGGTCCCGCGTACGCGTCGAAGGCGACGCGTAACGGTATTCGTTTGGGTGACATTCGTAATGAAGAAAAGTTTGCGACTGCACTTCGCGCGCTCGCGGCGGACGCGGCGGCGAGATTTGACGGGTTCGAGTACGACGTCGAGGCTGAGATTGAGCGATACAAGGATATTGCCGCACGCATCGAGCCATTCATCGCGGATACGTTGGAATACGTGAACGACGCGTACGATAACGGCAAGAAGATTCTCGTGGAGGGAGCGAACGCGACTATGCTCGATCTCGACTTCGGTACGTACCCTTTCGTCACCTCCTCCAATCCGGCGTTGGGCGGTGTGTGCAACGGTCTCGGTTTAGCGCCGAGAAAGTTTGAAACCGTCATCGGCGTCGCCAAGGCGTACACCACGAGAGTCGGTGCAGGTCCATACCCCACCGAGCTCTTCGGCGACGTCGCCGATAAGCTTCGCGAACTCGGATACGAGTACGGTACGACGACGGGTCGCCCGAGACGCATCGGCTGGCTCGACATGGTGGCGCTCAACTACGCCAACAAAATCAACGGTTTCACCCACTTGAACATCACCAAGCTGGACGTCTTGAGCGAGATGGAAGAGCTCAAGATCGGTACCGCGTACAAGCTTCCGAACGGTAAGACCACCACAGCTTTTCCGGCGGATATCGCCACGCTCGAGCAAGTCGAAGTCATCTACGAAACCCTCCCGGGTTGGAAGTCCGACATCTCCAAGGTTCGCAGCTGGGACGACATGCCCGAAAACGCCAAAAAGTACGTTTTGCGTTGCGAAGAGTTATCCGGCATCGAGTGCAGGTACATCGGCGTCGGTCCGGGTCGCGACGCCATGGTCGTCAAGCCGTAGTCATAGTGCTATGAGTTCCACGAGTATTTAAGTAGTCATGAATTTGGTATCGTCACGTGATTCCCGCCGTTCCCTCGTCGCTCCGAATCCGTCCCGTCCCGCGTCCGAATCACTTTAGTAGCTCGATCGCCGTCGCGTCTCCGCACACTCGGTCGCGTCGAGCGCGTCCATCTCGCACGCGCACACACACGATGTCCGCCTTCACGCTCGTCGCTCGAACGCCCGCGACGCCCGCGATTCGTCTCTCGAATCGCGCGCGCGCGGAGAAAACCTCCTCGGCTCGAGGGTTGCAGTCATCCGCGCGTCTCGCCGTCGTCCCGCGATCGAGCGCGTCCGGCGACGCGGGCGCGTACGATCCGTACGCCGTTCTCGGCGTCAAGGCGGACGCGGACGCGGTGGCGGTGAAGCGCGCGTACAACGGCAAGCAAATGTTGTACAAGGGGGAGGCGGATAAGCTGGCGGCGGTGGAGCGCGCGTACGAGAGCATTCTTCAGGCGGGATTGAGCGCGAGATTGAGCGGAAAGGGACCGGCTGACGAAAACATTCGATTTGCCGATAAGGTGATTCGCTCCAAGTGGGCGCCGAGACCGTGCGCGAGTCCGATGAAGGATATCGCGGTCAATTACGGGTTGACGATGGGATGCGCGCTCGTGACGTTGGTGACGCCTCCGTCGATGCGTACGTTACAGGTGACCATCTTCGCGGCGTTATTGATGGTGTTCAGATTCTTTGTGAAACTCGTGGACGTCGATCCCGGTCCCAACGCCGTTCTCGACCCACCGGCGGCGCAAAAGCACAACAACATGAGATTCGCCAGATCTTTCGGCGTCGTCTTGGGCGCCTTCGTCGCCGCGCTCTTCGCCACGTTTTGGTTACCGCAATTCATCGTCGAGGTCTTGGGTCTCACCGTTCCCGCGTGGGTGTTGCTTCACCAAGAAGTTTTCGTGAGCACGGCGTGCGGTCTCGCGTTGGCCACGCTCGTGAGCTTTTACCGATAGACGAGGGCGGCGGCGACGTCTCGGCGTCTCGGCGGCGGTTGGTAATACAAGATTCATCAAGGTTGAGACGACACACACCGACTCGCGTTCGATCGCGCGAACGAACGAATGATCACAAACGCCCGCGCGCTCCCGTCGTCCTCGACGCGCTCTCCTCGTCCTCGATCGCGCGTCGTTCGACCCTCGGCGTCCCGGCGCGCGTCTCGCCGAGGCGACAGACTGTGCGCCGACGAATCTCGCGTCGTCTTTCACGACCCGAAGACGGAACGGTTGGTCTCCGTCTACGTGGTGTCGTTACCCGCCGTGAACATGGGTCTGGTTTTCCGCGACGTCGGCGCGGGTTCACCCGTCGTCGAACGGGTGCTTCCGAAAGGGTACGCGTACGAAAACACCGACGTCGAGGAGGGCGACGAGCTCCTTCGATGTTCGGCGTACGAGATCGACGTCGATCATCCGAACCTCGCGCCGAGAAAGTTCATCTTTGACGCGACGAAACCGACGCCCGACGGCGCGTTACCGAATTTCGAGACGTGCATGCGCGCGCTCGAATCGACGGCGCTGCACTCGGCGGGATTTCTCCATCGACGCGTGAGTTGCGAATTCAAACGCGACGTGCTCGACCAACGCGAACACGAAGAACACCGATGGTTCCACGACACGATGGCACGCGTTGGGAGGTTAGAGGCGCAACGCGAGATGACCGAGGCGCGCACTGGCCGGTCGTTTCCGCGAGGCGTCGGCGAGCGCTCCGAGGCCGACGCGCGCGAACCTCTCTTCGTCGAAGACGTCTACCCGGTCGACGATTAGTTCGCCTTCGCTTTTCCGCGTGACTTCACGCGCTCGACTTTCATTCATCCTCAGACGCGTTTCAATCGCATCCACCGCTCACCGAACGCCCGCGCGCCCTCTCGACCCCGCGCGCGCGGGGTGTCCGTTCGTCTCCCTCCTCGTCTCCACCGAGCGTTTTCTATTTTGAGTCGGACGCACACGTCGACGCGATGTCCACCGCGCGCGTCGACGGGGCGCCGCCGCCGACGACGACGACGACGGACGCGGATGCGGTCGATCGCATTCGGTTCGAGAGCGCCGTCTCCGTCCTCGACGCGCGCGTCGATGACGATGACGATGACGATTGGAATGAATGGTCGCTTCGAGATGATGTGGTGATTCTCGCGCTGACGTGCGCGCTCGCGGGGTCGTACATCGTCGCGTTTTCATCCGTCGTCGGATTCGGTGTGGAGACGTTTCGCGCGCTTCGCGGCGATCAACACGAGCGCGCGCTGTTGATGGTGAGCGCGGGCGCGGGCGTCTGTCTGTACGCGGCGGATGCGTCGACGTGGCGAGGCGCGCGCGCGCGAATGGTGAGAGACGTCGCGGTGGGGGTCGTGTGCGCGCTGGCGTGCGCGGCGCTCGGTCTGAGCGCGTATCGGTATCCGCAGGCGCCGCCGACGCTGTATCTGGTGCTGACGCCGGTGATGTACGCGTACGCGCGCAAGACGATGTTCGCGCGGCGGTCGATTTCGAGCTATCTGCACGCCGTGGCTCGAAGTCTGTACGCGTGCGCCGCCATCATCGTCATGGTGTTCTTCGCCGAATGCTCGCGCACGGGCGCGTGGTGGTCGCCGTCGCTGGAGATCAAGTATCGCGAGGCGATCGGGTGCGCGTCGGACATCGGCGAGGAGTGTTTGGCGGCGTACGTCATGTGGTTTTCGCCGTGTCTCGCCGCGTTGGCGAGCATGATTTTCGGGACGTTTTGCTTGCTCTTATCGTCATCGATGCGAACGAAGGATAAAAGCAACGTGTTGAATTTCACGATGCGAGCGTTCGGATGCGGGGTCGTCTTCGTGTTTCTCGGTCTCTGGGTCGCCGTGTCCATCGCCGGCGGCGCGAAACCGTTATCCTCCATCCTCGTCACATTCTCCATGGCGTCCCTGCTCGTGCTGAGCGGAGCGCTCGTGGCGACGATTGGATTCGACGTTATCCTGTCAAAATTGACGACGGTGCCGCTCTTCGCTTCCATCATGAACGCGGCGACGGAAAAGTACGCCAACGTCTTCAAGGCGGTGGCCATCTCTACGCCGCTGACGTTTGCCTTCGGACTCTACTTGGTCATGTCAGTCGTCAACCAACGCGTTCGACTCCTCCTCGGCACCGCGCCGGATCAAGTCAGTCCATCCAAGTTTTTCACGGCCAAGGTTTCGAAACAAATCGCAGAGCTTCGTGGATGGAATTGGTCTCGAATCATGATAATCCTGCACTATTGGATCGCCGTCGTCATCGTGTTTCAAATCGTCGCCGGGTCCTTCACCGTCGTGTTCCTGAGTTATCTGCGAATCAAGCTCGCGACGGTACCGATCGGTTTGGTGTACCTCGCGTTCGCCGTCGTCGGACTCGCCATGTTTCTCATACCGATCATTCCCGGCGTGCCGGTGTATCTCACCGGTGGCATCATCTTGACGGATGCGTCGCTGGCGGAATCCCTCGGCGGAGGCACGAGCGGGTACGTCTGGGCGTGCGTGTGGGCCGTGACCATCTGTTTCGCGATAAAACTTCTCGCCGTCGTCATGCAACAGAAGGGCATCGGCGAACGGCTCGGGAACAAGGTTTGGGTTCGAAGCATGGTCAACGTGAACAGCGCGACGATGCGGTCCATTCGATATCTCTTGACGAGACCGGGTTTGAACGTGCCCAAAGTCGCCATTCTCGTCGGTGGTCCCGATTGGCCGACGAGTGTCACGACGGGTATTCTTCGCCTGGACGTGCGCGAGATGCTCATCGGCACCTTGCCGGTGTTCTTTCTCATCACGCCGACGACGTTGGCGGGCGCGTTCATGCTCAAGGCGTCGCACGCCGCCTCCGTGAACGATGGAACTTCCAACGTTCTCTGTCGAGAGACGTCGGCGGCGTCGATCGTCGCCGATGATTCCAGTCCGTGGACGTCGATCTCAGAAATCAGCATAATCTGCACCGGACTCGTGCAAGGTCTGGGATTGATCGCCGCCGCGTATTACATCGAAAAGACGACGGCGCACGCCGACGATGAACTCGACGCGATGCCGTACGACGAGGAAGTTCTCGAGATCGAACGCGCCGAAGCGCACAGAAACGAACTTATGAGAGCGATCATGCACTGGGATGAACTGTCTCCGAACGCGCGACGAACGCTCGTGATGAGTACGTTCACCGTCCTCGCGGCGTTCTGGGGCGTCATGTTCGGTCCGTCGTTCCTCGGCGAGGAGGCGATCGTGCGAGACTACCTTCTCACAGATTGCATCTCCACGCGCTTAAACGGCAAGGCGTGGAACATAATGACGCCCGTAGGATGGATCCTCTTGACGCTCATCTGTGTCTGTTTGACGGCGATTTCCCAAGTGCGCGCCAACGCCAAATCTGACGTGGACGCCATCATCGCCGACGAGGAGGACTTCCTCAAAGCGCTCGACGGTATCCCGCAGCGCGCGTGGAACAAGTGTCCGAATCACAACGAACCGATCAGCGAAGAGAAATTTCGCGAACGATTCGCGGAATCCCTGGGTACGATGTCTCGCACGCAAATCGAAAAGATTCGCCACACCATGACGGAACGTCGCCTGGCGACGTTTTCTGAAGAGACGCGAACGTTCATCACCGAGAGCGTCGATCGCGCGCTTAAAGGGAACTACACATAACGCTCGAGAATCAGTATGAGTTGTAAAACAATGTGATCTACGTGTGAATATTTCAAACGGCGCGCCGTTTAATCGCTATCGCTATCGTGTCGACCTCGTTTCGGCGATCTTGAACGCGAGCTCGACGACGAGTAACGCCTTCTGCGCCGTCGGCTATCGCTTCTGCTTCGACTTCGTGAACGACTTCGTGAACGATCGCGTCTGCGTCGACGCGGCGAACGGCTTCGACTTCTCGAATCGCTGCTATAACTTCGGCTTCGACTTCTCGAATCGCTACTGTACGACCTCGAGTACGATCTGCTCGGACTCCTCCCTCTCGAGCGACTGTCATCGCGCTGACGCGCTCGTCCGCGGTCTTGTTGATTCGACGGTGGCGGTGGCACCTCCACGCGTCTCTGCTGCTGCTGCTGCTGCTGCTGCTGCTGCTGCGGAGGCGGCGGCGGAACTTCCACTCTGCGCGCGCCCGAGGGCGGCGGCGGCGGCACCTCCGTCGTCCGGGCGCCGACGTCTTGTCCACCCGACGCCGACGCCGGTGGCGGCGGCGGCACCTCCACGCGCGCCTCCGCCTTGGACGGATCCAACCCGCGTCGCTCGATCTCCGCGTTCACCGCCGCCAACTCGATTTCGAACCGTCTCGCGTTGGCCTCCGCCTCGGCCGCTCGTCTCTTCGCCGACTCGGCGCGTTCCCTCTCCTTCCTCTCTCGCCGCTCTCGCGCCTTGCGCTCCTTCTTCGCTCGCTTCTTCTCCTTCTTCACGCGTTTCGCTTCCTTCCTCCTCGCCTTTTCGCGCTTTCTCTCCTCCTCCTCCCTCTTCGCCCGCTTCTCGTCGCGCAACCGTCGCTGCAACTCTCGGTCGAACGCGTCCCCCTCCCGCTCATCCCTCTCCCGCTTATCCACCCCGAACGCGCGCGCCAACCGCACCATCTCCTCCTCCTTTCTCACCGCCACCGCATGCGTGCTCTCATCTCGTCTCCGCGTCGCCTCCGCCTCCCTCTTCGCCCGTTCCGCCGCGCGTTCCCGCTCCAGCCTCGCCCGCGCCTCTTCGATCTCCCCCGCGCGCGCCTCCTCCGGCACCCCTCTCTCCTCCAACCTCTCCTCCAACTCCGCCAGCTCGACCTCGATCGCTCGTTTCGCCGCGTGCGCGAGGATCTCCGCGTTCGGTCGTCGTCTCCGCGCCTCTCTCCCGTCGTCTCGTCCCTCGCCCGTCCCGGGCGCCGCCTCGCGTCGGGTCAAGCGCGAGGCGTCCCGGTGGAATTTGTTCGTCTGCACGTACCCGCTCGTGCCCGAACCTCGCGCGCTGCTGAGACCGATGCCGTTGTACATGACGCTCGCGCGCGAACGGCGTCGCGACGTGCGGCGCGTCGCGCGAACGGCGTCGCGCATCACGCGCGCGCGATTCATCAGCATGCGCGCGCGCGCATCATCGCGTCCCCACGTGCCATTGAGTCATGAATCGTCAAAAACGAATTCATGGGTCATGACCCGTCAATGTGTCCCTCCGAACGCGCGGTCGGTCGACGGGTCGATGCATCGGCGCGCGCGCGCCATCGGTCGACGCCGTTCGCGCGACGTGGGGACGATCGCGCGAGGGTCATGCGCGCGGAGACCGCGAGCGGGAAAGTCGTCTCGTGCGCTCGCGGTGGGTCTCGCGGTGTTCCGCGTGGACGACGATGCGCGCGGTCGAGCGAACGCGCGCGCGATGATGACGGTTGGGACGGGCGCGCGCGCGCGCGAACGGGAACGCGCGCGGTGTCGCCGACGCAACTGCACGAGCTCCTGACGGACAGCGCGCTCGGTGTTGGGTGTTATTTCGTATCGGATGAGATCGCGCAGAGACTCGGACGGTCGACGCACGCGACGGAATCGACGAGCGAAACGGAGGTTGGGGCGCCGGCGTGCGAATTGCCGACGCGCGACACGGGGAAGGCGTTCGAGCGAGATGGGAAGCGGAGTCTGCGATTCGCGACGTTCGGCGCGTTTGATGGGGCGGTGTCGTACGTGTGGTACGAGACGTGCGATCGATTGATCCCGGACGATCCGACGCGGTCGGACGCGGTGACGACGGCGATGAAGGTTGGCGTTGACGCGGTGGCGTATAATCCAATCTGGGGAACGTTTTTTATCGTCGTCATGGGGGCGTTGAGCGGGAAAACGTTGGGAGGGATCAAAGATGATTTAAAGCGGGATTGGCTGGAGCTGTACCTGAGCAACGTCACGTTTTGGGTGCCGATGAATTTTATAATCTACGGGTTCACGCCGTTGGAGTATCGCGTCGGCGTCCTGTATACGCTCAACATTCTATACGTGTGCTCGTTGTCCATGTTCCAAGAGCGGAAGACTCTGCTCAAGGATTCTGGAGAGACAATGAACGTCGCGGACGTCGTGGCGAGAGCGTTACCAGACGATGCGAGAGCGGATTGGAGAACGTTGACGGGATGTCCGTCGTGCGCCGGCGAGCGCTTCATCCCGTGTCCGCAGTGTCAGGGCGCAAACGCGAGTCTTCCCATCGTCATAGACGTGAAAGGAAGGACGCGCACGATCGACGTGTGCGAGGTGTGCGCCGGCGCGAAGCGCATCATGTGTCCCGAATGTACCGCGCCGCGCGGCGGGCCTCTGGCGAGCGAAGACGAGTTGACGCCCACGTATTAAAATCATCTGTATTAATATGCACCAAGTTTTAGTTGGCCGAATCACGCCACTCCCTACGCAGAGTTGACGCGTCTCCGTGTGTGCGCCATGTATGTACTTTATGTGACTGCAAGAAGAAAACAAAGGATCTCTCATCATTTTTATTTCGCCCTCGTCATCCCTCAAAGATGCCGGCGTGCGTATCCGTCGAGCACATAAAGAGCGGATTCTCCACCGTCATGACGCGCTTCTCGCTGTCGATGAGGGTACGCAGAGGCTTTGGGAGCGCAAACATGCGACGGTGAGAGATGGCGTCGTAAAACTTCATCGACAACCCGCGAGCGGCGAGGACGTCGTCGACGCCCGCGCCGCTCAAATCGATGTTCTCGTCGTTCACTGCGAGGTTAAACCCCCACTCGGACGTGAAGGACGGCACGCACATCGTGTATCCGTACACCTTGGGAAACACCTGTTTCAACGTGTGATTAATCGGCGAAAACACGTGATGCGCGTCGCGCACCGACGCGCATCCGCTCTGCGTGACGAAGATGCCCCCCGGCGCGAGCTTTTTACTCAAAATGCGATAAAAATCCGTCGTGTACAACTGATAACACGGTCCTCCGTCCAACGGATCGCTCAGATCCATGATGATGACGTCAAAACTTCCATCCGGCTCGCTCTCCAAACCACCCTTCGCGTCACCGATCACCAATCGCGTGCGCGAATCCTCGTACGCGCCCGCGCTATAAAACGGCGTGTGCTCTCGGCACATGTTCACCACGTCGCCGTCGATATCCACCATGACGCACTCCTCCACCGACGGATGCCTCAACACCTCACGAAGCGTCGCCCCTTCACCTCCACCGCCTATGAAGACCCGTTTAGGATTCCCATGCGCGGTGAGCGCGGGATGCACCAACGATTCGTGATAGACGTACTCGTCGTGTTCGCTCGATTGCATCAACCCGTCCGTGATGAGCAACGACCCGAACGGCACCGTGCGCACCACCTCCACCTCTTGAAACGCGCTCGTACCCTGATACAACACCTCCTCCACCTATCCGATCGTTCCCACATCGCGCGCGCGCGTCAGTCGTCGGTCACGCACTCACCGAACACGCGCGTCACCAATCATCATCATCATGTCACGCATCGCTCGTCGCTCGCTCTTCGCACCCTGTAACTCAGCGCGAGTCCATCCTCGAGCAACTCGTGGTACCAGTGCCCGTTCGCGAACGTCTCCGCGCCGTACGCGCTCGGTTCCGCCTCCGCGCTCATCGTCCTCGTCTCGCGCGCGCGATTCTCTCGCGGCGGCGGCGCGCGCGGGCGCGGGCGGGTCGGAGGCCCCTCTACGACGAGTCATGACTCGTCGTACATAGTGAAGGTTTACGATACCCATGTATGTATGTATTGTATGCACGTCGGTCCGAGACGGATGGATGACGACGACGACGACGACGCGGGAGACGACGTCCGGTCGTCGATCGATCTCGGACCGACGGTGGGAGGGACCGTCGATCGATCTCGACGATCGATCGATCGATCGACGACCGCGGAGGGACGGGAACGAGGGAACGAAGGACGGTTCGGCGTTTGAATTCATTCATTTCATTTCATTTCGATTCATTCGTCCGTCTCTCCGTTCGTCCGTGTCTCCGCGCGCGCGAAAGGTGCGACGACGATGGCGTCGACGAGATCGATCGCGTCGTTTTTCGCGCGCGCGAACGGGGACGGGGACGATGGAGGCGGGACGACGACGGACGAGGGGACGGCGCCGCGCGCTCGAAAACGCGCCAAGACGACGGACGACGCCGACGCGGCGGCGACGGTGACGGACGAGGAGGAGGAGGAGGAGGAGGAGGAGGAGACCACGACGACGAAAAGGGAGGAGACGGTGTGCGCGGTCGATCTGACGACGACGATGACGACGACGACGACGACGACGACGACGTCGAGGGACGCCGAGACGAAGCCGAAGGTTGAGGTGCACAGTTTTTTCACGAGTTTCGAACGGAGACGCGAACGCGCGGCGGAGAATAGGGCCAAGGGAACGTCGACGTCCGGAGCGGAGACGCAGGGGGAGTTCGTGCGAGTGAGACCGGCGCCGATCGAGGAGGCGATGGGGCCGGTGCACGTGGGGTACGAATCGACGGGGGAGGAGGCGAGGGCGAGGGCGAGGGCGAGACGGGACGACGACGACGACGCGAGACGCGGTGTTTTCGAGCGCGCGGCGCCGAAAGGGAGTTTCGCGTGGATGAGCGTCGAGAGGTATGATGATTGCGAGCGGGGGAGACGCGGGGAGACGGCGTCGACGCGACCGACGACGACGAATGAGGAGGAGGAGGACGCGTACGCGGACGCCGTCGCGCGCGAGGCGAAGAGAATGGACGTCGAGCTCGATGGCGCGATGCCGGTGAATGAGGACGAGCTCGCGCGCGCGCGCGGTGTGTTGAGGAACGCGCTCGTTGGATTGAAAGCGAGAGACGATCGCGCGCCTGGGGCGCAGTGGATCGATCGGTTCAAGCCGCTTCGGGGATCGGACGTTGCGGGACGCAACGGCGTCGTCGTCGACGCGTTGCGTCGGTGGTTGGGCGAGTGGATGCGACGCGTGGAGCTTCAAAACGCGGGTAAGACGCCGCCGTCACCGTCGCGTCCGTGCGTGCCTCGGAAAGCGTACGATTCGGATGACGACGAGTACTGGGAGAGCGACGAAGACGAAGACGACGGGTTGGGAGGCGGAAAGAGCGTCGCCAACGGCGTCTTGATCAGCGGACCGGTGGGGTGCGGAAAGACGGCGACGGTGTACGCGCTCGCGCGAGAGTTTGGGTTTAAAGTCATCGAAGTGAACGCGATGGATAAACGCAGCGGTCAGGACATTTTGAGTAGATTTATGGAGGCGACGCAATCGAAGCGATTCAACAAGCAAAAAGCCAAGGAAAGCAAGCCGACGGAACCGAAAGATCCAGGATTGAAGGCGTTCTTCGCCGTGAAGGACGCGGGGAAGACGAAAGCGTCCAAAATAGATGACGGCGACGACGACAACGCGTCGAACGCGCAGTCGTTGCTCCTGTTTGAAGAGATTGACATTCAACTCGCGTCCGAGCGCGGATTCATGGCGGCACTGTCTCAAATCGTGGAAAACACGAAACGTCCCGTCGTGTTCACGTCCAACACGTCCATCTTACCGGATCTTTCCGTCAATCTACCGATGGCGCGCGTTCGTTTCGACGCGCCGAGCGTGCAAGAGTGCACGGCGTATGGCGCGCTGGCGTCGGCGGCGGCGCGTGCGCCGCTTCGACCGAGCGACGTCGCCGCCGTCTCTCTCGCGTGTAAAGGCGATCTTCGTCGTACCTTACACAACGCACAACTCGCATCGTGTACGGACGGTATCGTGACCACGGATTCTATCGATCAGGATCGTCATCCGACGGTACTCGTCGACGCCGCTCGCTCGCTCGTCTCGACGGGCGTCGCGCGTTTGGGCGCGACGCCCGTCGGCGCTGCGAAGGCGCTTCACGCGAGTCTGGTCGAGCAACAGCGAGAGGAGTTTGAACGGACGATCAAATGTGTGCGCGAAGGACTCGTGCGTCATCGCACGCGCGAGGCGCGGTGGGCGGAGATCAAAGAGGCGAAGCGCGCGGAACGCCTCCAAGCCAAGAAGAAATTACTCGGGTACGACGCGGATAAAGCGCCGCTCGATTTGAAGGACTCGACGGTTAAAAGAGCGACCGAAGACGTGGACGAGGAGACGAAAGAGCAAGAGTTTGAAGAGCGCGCGCGCGTGGCGCTCTCGGCGTTCGAGCCGAGACCTCCGGTGCCCGAACCCGACTGGGACCATTTCGACGCGCGACCGCCAGCCGGCGGGTGGACGCGCGCGCGCGAAGAGCTCGACGCGCTAGCGTCGCTCGCCCGCTCAATGTCCGACGTGGACATTCTTCGTTCATCCGTGTGCGTCGGCGTGACCGGGCCGTGTCGAAGGGACGTGCCTTGGAGCAAAGAGACGATCGGAGACGCGCGCGCGGTGGAAGACTGCTCGCCGGCGGAAGACTTTTATCTCAGCAACGGGCCGCCGCGTGAAACGCTCGGCGGCGCTGATAACGTCGGCGTGCTCGCGTCTCACCACCTGGTGACGCACTTTTCGCGTCAATGCGCGCGCGAACGCGAGACGCGCGCGCGAGCGAACCCAGAGCCCATCGCCGCGTCTCCGCCCCGCGCGCCGGCGACGCCCGTCAAGGCGTCGAGACGCGCGCGCGGATCCACTCGCGCGCCGCTCGACGTCCCCACCGGCGCCATGCATCCGACCTGGCGCGCGCGCGCACTCGTCGAGTGCACGGGTGCGATCGGCATCCACGGCACCGCGACGACCGATCGTCTCGGGTACGTCTCCAAGATGATTCGTCTGCAGTGCGCGCCGAAACCGCCGTCGTCTCCGAATTCGCGAGAATCCAGACGACGCACTCGACACCGACGACAACACCTACTACTCACGCACGAAACCCGCACCGATTTATTAGACGTCTCCACTTTCGGCGGCGGGGATCGATGCGACATCGATCGATTGATTCATTGACCTACGCGACCTCGTAGCGCGCCCTTGTAGCGAGAGACGGACAGACTGTCGGTCAACGTCACTCGCCGCCTCGCATGACGTTCGTCTGCACCCCTCGCGCCCTCGAACGCGCGTGCGTCGAACAACGCGGGTGCGTCTTCTCGTCGTCTCGTCTCGTCTTCCCTCCCCTCGCCTCGTCGTCTCGCCTCGTCGTCCACCGTCGAGAACGCACCGAGAGAGACGTTTGCCGCCCGCGCGTCGGTTGACCATTCGTCTCCCCGCCCGCCAGGTTCGCCGCGCCCGAACTCAACGAGGTGCTCTATCTGCACCATCGAGGCATCGTTCGCCTCGAACACTTTGACCCGTACGTGAATTTACGGTGTTTACACCTCGAACGCAACGCCGTGTCCACGTTGGAGGGTTTAGGAACGCTTCGTTCGTTGACGCAGTTACACGTCGACGGCAACGCGCTTTCAAATTTACGAGGCGTCGAGCGTTTGGTCAATCTCGAGCGTCTCGACGCCTCGGACAACGTCATCGATACGTTAGAACACGCGCGAGGACACGAAAAATTACGTTCACTCACACTCGCTCGAAATAATCTTCGAGGCGACGTTTCCCTCGCGTTGGCGCCTCTGGCCGAGTGTCCCGCGCTTCGCGCGCTCGACGTCTCCGAAAACGCCTTGTCGGCGCGCGACGCCGACGCCGCCGAGCGCGTCTTCGCCACCACCGTCCCGAACCTCGAGATCTTCACCGCCTTCAAGGGTAACCCAATACTCTCGGCGGCGATGCGCAGACGCAAAGATCCGACGACCGACGTCGAGGACCTTCGCCGTCCGACGACGCGCGCGTGTCCTCGACTCGCGTGGCTCGACGGCGACCCCGTCGCCGCCGACGCGCGCGCGCGTCCATCCACCGACCATTCCTCTCCCGACGTCATCGACGAACGCACGGCGAGCGACGACCCGTTCGAGTCGTGCGTTTCACAGAACGCGGTCGTTCGCGCGTCCCCTCCATCCCTTTCGACCGGCGCCCATTAATCATTCATTCATGTGTGCCATGGGCATGCATCATGACATGACATGACATCATGACATCTTCATCTCATCGTCGTCATTCGTTCGTCGTCATGCCCCCCGCGAACGTGCGCGCGGCGTCGTACAATCAAGACTTCACGTACGTCGCGTTGGCCACCGATCGAGGGTACGCGGTGCACTCGGCGAGCGATGGCCAACGGTATCACGGGGACGACTCGCTCGGTGGGTCGCGACTCGTCGAGATGCTCTTCACGAGCGCGCTCCTGTGCGTCGTCGGTGACGGCGATCGACCGTCCGCGAGTCCGCGGAGGATCAAGGTGATGGACGCGAGACGACGGGAGGTGTTGGGGGAGATCACGTGCGCGTCGACGGTGCTGGCGGTGCGATTGAATCGAGCGAGAGTGATCGCGCGGGAGCGGACGCGATGTACGATTTACGAGCTGGGGACGCTGTGCGCGCAACAGACGATTGAGACGTGCGTGGATGAGCGAGGATTGGTGGCGCTGAGCGCGGATGCGGAGAGTTCTGTGTTGGCGTACGCGGGGAGCGAACGAGAGGGACGGGTGGTGGTGCACGATGCGTTGAATTTGTGTCGAGTGACGGAGACGCGCGCGCACGAGAGCCCGTTGGCGGCGATGGCGTTAAACGCGGATGGAACGATGTTAGCGACGGCGAGCGCGCGTGGGACGGTGATTCGAGTGACGTCGTTACCGAGTGGGTGTAAGATGTGGAGCTTTCGTCGAGGAGCGACGAGTTCGGTGATTCAGAGTTTGAATTTCGGCGCGACGACGTTTCATCCGCCGTTGCTGTGCGTGTCGAGCGACAAGGGCACGGCGCACGTGTTCGCGATCGAGGGAGAACCCAAGGAGTGCGTCGCGCGAGGAGATGACGTGCGAGACGGAAACGGGAACGACGCGCGCGAGGGAGAGACGTCCTCGACGTCGGCGACGACCACCGTCTCGAGCGCGCTCGCCAAGTCGCGCGCCGGCGTCTTCGGCCGCGTCGTGAATTTGGCCGGCGCCGCCGTCTCGGGGATATCCAGTCGCGTGAAACCCGGCAAAGTGATCGCCGCCGCTCGAAACGCGATGGAACCCGCGCGGGCGATCGCCACCGTGAAGTTACCGCACACGTCATCCACCGCGTGGTCGCTCTGCGCGTTGCAACCGACGCCCGGAACGACGGCGGATAAATGGGCGCCGCCCTCCCTCGACGCGTCCCAACCGTCGCGCCAACTCGAGGCACAAGTCTCCGTCGTCACTTCCGACGCCGTCTTCTACGATTACAACGTCCGGTTAACCTCCGATCGTGCGGGTTTCTTCTCTCGCGGCGACGCCAAGGAGGGCGTGGCGAGACTCGAGCGCGAGTGTAAACTCGTCGACGAGACGGACGCCTTCGGCACCGGTTCCGTCGTCGGCGATTTACCGAACGACGGTCGATGGATTCAAACCGCGTCCGAGGTCGATCGAGACGCGCGAGATTTACGCACCGACGTCAGCGAATCCATGTCTCAGAGCATGTTCGCCCCCGCGTGAACGCGGCGCCGCGTCAACCGCCCGCCGCCGCCCGCCGTCACCGATACGACGCATCCCGATCACCGACCGTCACCGACGCCGCGCGCACCGCGCCACCGCGCATTGTTTCATCACTTGTACACGAATTCACGCATCATTCACCGCGCGCACGAGACCCCCCGCGTCGCCCGTCTCCGCGCGTCACTCGTCGGCGCGCGCCCGCGGAGACATGTCCCGCGCGCGATGACCTCGCGCACGCTCTACGACGTCCTCGGCGTCTCTCCCTCGGCGTCGTCGTCGGAGATCAAACGCGCGTACCTCGATCTCGCCAGGGTGTACCATCCCGACGTGTCGTCGTCGTCCCCGCGCGAGGACGACGACACGTTCGCGAAAATCTCGCACGCGTACGACGTGCTCAAGAATCCCGTCTCGCGTCGGGCGTACGACGCCGTCGCGCTCGCGCCGACGACGAGGAGGTCATCCGTCGCGTCCTCGCGCGCGTGGAGCCCGGCGAACGCGAATTGGCGACGACGACCGGGGTTTGAGAATTCGTACGCGTTCGACGACGACGACGACGACGACGGGGCGGACGCGTCGGGACGCGAGGGCGCGAGCGCGGCGCACGAGCGGCGAGCCGAGGCGGAGCGGGCGCGCGCGAGGGCGAAGGCAGACGCGGCGAGGTGGTGGAAACACGAGCGCGCGGCGGCGGAGCGACGGAGGAGGGCGTTCGCGGAGAGGGCGGCGGCGAAGACGGCGAGACGCGGCGAGCGGTTCACGGACGCGACGCGCGCGTTGTGGCAAACGCGAGCGGGGGTGGTGTGGCAAGATGCGGTGGTGATGGCGATAGGCGTCGGTGTCGCGTGTTTTGCCGCGACGCGGGCGATGCGGGCGATCGGAGGGAGAGAACCGCCGCCGCGAGACGCGTCGCCTCCGTCCCGTACAACGGCGGCGCCTAGCTCGTCCAGTAATCGTAGCGAGTAGCGAGTAGCACGTAGGAGTACTATGCTAGTATTAACACCCGGTGCGGTGCCGCATCTCGCGTCGCGCGTCTGTTTCGTCGCCGTCCGTCCGTCCATCGGCGTCCCGCCCGGCGCTTTCCGGGTGCCAGCTTCCAGGTGTTCGAACCCATTAAAACGAGGACTCATGACTCATAAACATATCAACGCGCCCCACACCCATACACAGTGCCTTTCGAAGCCCGTGTGCGCGCCCCGCTGGAAAAAGTGGCGAAACGCGCGGTCGATGACGTACGACGTCGGCAGACGCGCGCGCGAGTCGGCCTCGCGACGCGCGCGCGGGAACGGCGAGCGGAAACGCGCGTGGTATTTTTACCCGTCGTTTCATCGTCTCGACATGTTTCATCACGCGCCGACGGGCGCGTTCGGACGCGCGACGCCGCGACGGGCGACGCTCGCGGGGGCGAGCGCGGGACTCGCGCGCGGGGGCGGTGGCGCGGGACGCGCGCGAGGGGCGGAGGAGACGGGAACGGGGGGCGGAGGGCGGGAAATCGAAGGCGCGATCGCGGGAGACGGGCGCGTGCGACGACCGACGCCGGTGTACGGAGGAGGAGGTGCGTGCGTTCGAGCGCTGACGCGGACCGAGGGTTCTCGGGATGGATGGGGTCGTCGTTGAGTCGTGATCGGTGGAATGAATCCGCGGTGGTTGGAAAAAGCGCGAGGGCGCGAGAGCGCGCCGCGAATGCGTCGCGAAGGAGGCGTCGTGGGCGTGACAGATAACGCGGGAGGACTGACGATGATGTTTTCGATGAAATGTTTTGAACGTCTCGCGTAGGTCGAGCGTCGCCGGTGAGAATGGGGGCGAGACAGGAATTTACCAGTCGTCGCGAATTCGCGGCGACGCCGGACGCGTCGGACGGCGCGTTGTTGGAGCCCGAGAGAGCGTTTCACAGCGTGCACGATTTGGTTCATTACGCCATCTTGTCGCAACCGAATAATTTGGCGAGTTTGAGGTTGATTTATTCGATTTGTCAACGCGAAGGCCGCATCGCGAGCAAACACGGCGCCGGATCGAGACTGATCACGTCCAACGAGCACTGGAAGTCTCAAATCAGGCATGCCCTGTACACGTCGCCGAGATTCAAACGCATGGGAAGCGATGATTGGGGCGTATCCGCGGGGCACACGGTGATGCCGGATACGACCGTCGTGTACGTGAGGAAGGATGAACGCGTGAATGCGGCGGGAACGCTCGCGACGTCTCGATACAAGGCGCCGTCGGCGAAGAAGCGACGCGCCCAGCAGAGTCGACTCAAGACGCAGACGTTTGAGGAGTACAGATCATCTGCGGAACCTGAGACTGTATCGATGCCCACGCTAGATGGCGAAAAGGCGCTCAAGCTCATGCGTTCGGCGAGCGGACACTCGGGGAGCGATCGAAGCGCCGCCTCGGCGGAGCGCGCGCTGGTGGATGGTGACAGGATGGGTCGCGCTCAAACCGTGAGTCCAAGTCCGCGAGTCGTGTCCCGTTCGTGCTCACCGGAGCCGCGCGAAAGTTCGACGCTCGTCGTCGTCGCTGGTTTGTTTGAGCAAGACTGCAAAGTCATTCCTCGCGACTATCGACGAAATCGACGCAAGCCGGCGGGTGGAGGACACCACGCCGCCATGCCCACCGATTTGGAGTGTCAAGTCGACCAATCCATGACCCCCGTGGTGGGCGCGGATGCGTACTAAATTCTTCTTCTGCGTGATGAACGCGGTATTTTTTTTATTTTTGATTTCTTCTACGCCAACACGTGCTTCTCACGCACGTTTTGTATGTTTTTGTTTATTTTTGACTCGGCGCTGTTCACAAGTAGAGTACATTATCATTTTATTAAAATGTTTTGACTGCGTAGCATTACACGCGCGCTCGGCGAGCTGACGACGCCGACGCGCGGAGTCGCTGACGACGTCTCACGCGCACGCGCCCAAAGACGCGCCCTGCACGGCAGCCTGTAAGAGCTCCTTCGGCGACATTTTATCGGAGTTACCGCTGTCACGCCAGTTGGCTTGTTTGGACCGCCATTCCTTCGCCAATCTCGCCAAGCGCAGAAATCGTTCTTCTTCGCTGTCCTCTATGGCGCGAATAGTCGAGTAGTGCACGCCCAACTCGGTCTCCGCCTCCTCGGTCCCGTTCGCCCCGGTCTTGATCCCCTCGACTCGAGCCTTGATGTTCTTCTTCCTATGTAAACCTAGCAACTGCGCGTTCAAGGCATCGTGTGCGCTATTCGTGCTACTCCGACTCGCCCGCCCCTTACCGACGGCCGTCTTCGCGTCGGTTTCCATCGCCCGAATCTCCTCCGCCGTCGGTATCCGCTGCTGCGAGATCGGTTTAATCTTCCTCTTCCCCCGCTTCGTCGCCACACCTCCGTTCGCATCGGCAAACTTCATGCGATTCACCTGCGACCGCACCTCGGCTCTCTTCTCCTCCTCCGTCTTTCGCCTCGACGTCGAGGCCCCGTGCGCCGCGCCCCCGTCCCCGTATCTCGCCTTCCATCGCCAATCGTGCTCCGCCCACTCCACGTCCCCCTCCTCGTCCACCAACGCCGCCGCCGCGATCGCCGAACCCTCCAGCTCTAGCGCCGCCGCTCGAAGCGTGCGGTACGCCCCTTGGACAACTTTGAACGCCTCCACGCTGCTGTCGCCCGCGATGTCGGGATGGGTGCGCATGGCGCTCGCTCGAAACGCCCGCTTCAGCTTTCTCTCGTCTCGCGCGTCGGTAACGCTTATTCCGAGCTCCTCCGCCGCGCGCTGCACCGCGTCGCGCGTGCGTATCTCCGCCGCGCACCGCATCGCGCGCGGACGCCGCGCGCGCGCGAACGCGCGCGCCGAGCCTCGGACGCTCCTCGACGCGTCGCCGGCGAGCGAGGAGGACGCGCGGGAGGCCATCGACGCGGGCGAGGGCGCGCTCGACGCGCGAAGCATCTCGTCGTCGCTTCGCCGAGGCGTCGCCGTCTCCCGCGCGTCGCGCCGCGCGCGGGGTGCCTCGAGTGATTGGGCGCGCGCGCGCGATTTATTTTTCAAACAAGTTGCGAGTACGCGTAGAACGTAGACCGTAGAACGATGTGGGTACGCGTGTCATTTATATCTACATTATGTTGGATATATTTCAAACCATCGGTTGTATTGTTCGTATGTCCGATGAGAAACATGTACACGTACCCAATCGAAAGAAGCTTCTTCGAGAAATCTTTCTCCCTCGGCGCGCGCGAGAGAGACCTCGACGCGAGGACGGCCGAGACGATGTCGGCGACGGAGCACAAGGACCGTGGGAACGAGCACTTCAAGAACGCGCGATGGGACGACGCCGTGGCGGAGTTCACGCGCGCGATCGAGCTCGATGGGACGAATCACGTCTTTTACAGCAATCGCTCGGCGGCGCACGCGGGGGCGGAGCGCTGGCGCGAGGCGCTCGCGGACGCGGAGAAGACGATCTCGTTGAAACCTGATTGGGCCAAAGGGTACGGACGCAAGGGCGCGGCGCTGTTCGGGGCGAGAGATCTCGAAGGGGCCAAGGAGGCGTACGCGGCGGGCTTGGCCATCGAGCCGGAGAACGCGCTGTTGAAGAGCGGCTTGGAGGACGTGGAGCACGTCTCGGCGACGCGTCAGCAGGCGGACGATGGGATGAATCAAATCGGGTCGATGTTCCGAGCGCCGGATCTGATGGGGAAGCTGGCGACGAATCCAGCGACGAGGGATTATTTGAGTCAACCAGACTTTTTGACGATGATGTCCGAGGTGCAGCGGGACCCGAACTCATTGAATAAGTACCTGAGCGATCCGAGGATGATGAATGTGTTGAGCGTGGCGATGGGAGTAAAAGTGATGAGTGGCGACGACGCGGCGAAGGAATTCGGCGAACACGAGGCGGATTCGAAGCCGACGGCGGCGGCGGAGTCAAAGCCGGCGCCGCCACCCGAGCCCAAGGCTCCGGAACCGGTCAAAGAGCCGGAGCCCGAAGTGTCGGAGACGCGTAAGGAAGCGCTCGCGGCGAAGGAGGCGGGTAACGCGGCGTATAAGAAGCGCGATTTCGACACTGCGATCGCGAATTACGACAAAGCGATTGAATTGGACCCGGAGGACGTGTCATTCCTGAACAACCGCGCGGCGGCCAACTTGGAGAAGGGTGATTTCGTCGCGTGCATCTCGGATTGCGACACCGCCATCGAGAAGGGACGTTCGACTCGTGCGGATTACACCGTGATCGCAAAGGCGATGACGCGCAAGGGCAACGCGCTCGTCAAGCAAGGTGAGCTCGAGGCGGCCATCGACACGTACCAGCGATCTCTCACCGAGCACAGAACGGCGGACACCCTCAAGCGTTTGAACGACACCGAGAAGAAATTGAAGGATGCGCAACAAGCGGCGTATTTGGACCCGGTCAAGGGCGACGAGGCGCGCGAGCGAGGTAACACGTTCTTCAAGGAGCAAAAGTTTCCAGAGGCGGTCAAGGAGTACACCGAGGCCATCGCGCGCAACCCGAACGATCACAAGGCGTACTCCAATCGCTCGGCCTCGTACACGAAACTCACGGCGTTCAACGAGGCGTTGAAGGATGCGGAAAAGTGCATCGACATCGACCCCACGTTCGTGAAGGGCTACACGCGTAAGGGACACGTGCAGTTCTTCACCAAGCAATATGACGAGGCTTTGGAGACGTACACGGAGGGCTTGAAGCACGATCCGAGCAACGAAGAGCTCAAGGATGGCATGCGTCGCTGCCACGAGCAGATTAACCGAGGCGCCACGGGTCAACTCAGCGAGGAGGAGTTGAAACAGCGTCAAGAGCGCGCGATGTCGAACCCGGAGATTCAAGGCATCCTCTCCGACCCGGTGATGCGACAAGTGTTGCAGGACATGTCCACGGATCCCAAGGCTGCCGCCGAGCATCAAAGAAACCCGACCATCATGGCCAAGATTCAAAAGCTCATCAACGCGGGCATCGTTCAAGTTCGATGAGTTTTTTTGGGCGATGCGAGGCGGGTGGGCGAATCCGTCATCAATAGCGAATCCATCATCAAAGCATTTCTCTTAGAATTAATTCGTGTTCTACGATACAATTTTCTCACTCGCGCGCCCAGACTAAAAATGCGCGTTCGCCACGACGGTCTCGCTTGAAGACGCGCCGGCGTGACTAAAGCAAGTACGTTTCGCCGAGCGTCCGTCATGTCTTCTTCTCGATCCCCGCCGCGGTCGTCGCCCCGCGTCTCGCCGCCCACGCGTCGTACGTGCGCTGCGTCGCCTCGCTGATTCCACCTCTCACTATGTCGATCGATGTCCCTATCGTCATCGTCGCTGCGCGCGAAAATCCCGGAATCACTCGCAACAATCGAGGCACGTCGGCGGCGATGCGCACGCGCACCTCCGTCTCCACCCTGGTCTCCGTCTCCCCCGATCCCGCCTCGTCGATCCCGACCCTCGCGTCGATGTGTGCCCACACTCCCATGTTCGCGAACCCCGGCGGTAACTTTTCTCGATCGCCCGCAAAACGAAGCTCCTCCCCGACGAGACGCGCGCGTCCGTCGACTCGGCTCTCCGACGCGTCGCCCGGAATCGCCTCGATCGCAAACTCGGGCGCGATCTCCCACTTGAGCAACTCTCGCGGACGCACGGCGACGTCAAACATCCTTCCTCCTCGTTTTCCTCGCGCTCGACGCTCGCGAGCGTCGGCCACGCCGAATACGAGTTCGATGAAGTTTCCAGGCTCCCTGAGCCACGCGCGCACCGACGCCTCCTCACCCCCGTCGCGCGCGTCCCGCACCACCAGCGCGATCGTGCGCTCGACCGAGAACGTCAGGTACCCATCCGGCGGCTCGGGCGCCGCGCGCGCCTCCTTCGACGCTCTCGTCGACGTCGCGCGCGCGCGTCCCCAAGATGTCCCTCGCGCGCACCCCGCGACGTCGCGCGTCCGCGACGCCGCCCGCGCGCGCGACGGTCGAGAGGACGACGCGAGAGGTTCTCGCGCGCGTCTCGCCGCCGCGACGGCGCTCGCGAGCGACATGGCGCCGCGCTATCGCGATGGGCGCGATCGGAAGGCCGACGCCGCCGGCGGCTGGCGGCGGCACTCTCCCGCGCGCGAGACGTCGACGACGGTCGCGGTGCGTCGTACGCGCGAGCGAACGAGAACGAAGAGCGCGCGAGCGATCGTCGCGAGCCATGCCGCGGCTCCCATCGCGCGCGAATGCGCCGGACGGCGACGATGAGGATGTCGAGTACAAAGCCGTGGGCGAAGGGGAAGAGGAGTCCTCGGACGAGGAGTGCGACGACGCCATGGACGAGGACGCGGGCGAGAACAAGGGCGCGAGCAAGCGACCGGAGGTGTGGCGACCGTCGGGGGCGGAGGACGAGGACGTGGAGCTCGAGTACGACGAGACGGCGTACGACGCGTTGCACGCGTTTTCGCACGAGTGGCCGTGTCTGTCCTTCGACATCGCGAGGGATGATTTAGGGGGGAAACGCGAGAGTTTTCCGCACGAGATGACCATCGTGGCGGGCACGCAGGCGGTGGAAGCGTCTAAGAACGTGCTGAGCGTGATGCGCGTGAGTCGGATTAAGAAGACTCGGCGGGACGCCGACGCCGACGAAGACATGGAGGCGAGCGACAGCGAGGACGACGAGAGCGACAACGCGCCGACGCTGACGGTGGCGAGCGTGGTGCACCACGGGTGCGTGAACAGAGTTCGTTGTTTGCCGCAAAAACCGAACACGGTGGCGACGTGGAGCGATTCCGGCCACGTGATGATTTGGGATTTGAGCGCGCAGGCGACCAAGGTGATGACGTCGACCAAGGACGCGAAGGGAAAGGTTGATCCTCCGCAGCGCGTGACGCCCACGCAGGTGTTCACGGGACACAAAGACGAGGGGTACGCGATCGATTGGTCCCCGGTGTGCGAGGGAAGACTGGCGAGCGGTGATTGCGCCGGAGCGATTCACACGTGGGATCCGGTGCAGGGGAAATGGGACGTCGGCGCGACGCCCTTCACTGGGCACACGTCGAGCGTGGAGGACATCCAGTGGTCTCCGGGCGAACGCGACGTCTTCATGTCGTGCTCCGCCGACCAAACCGTGTGCGTGTGGGACGCGCGCATGCGCGCCAAGCCCGCGCTGCGAGTCAAGACGCACGACGCCGACGTCAACGTCATGTCGTGGAACAGACTCGCCAACTGCATGGTCGCCACGGGCGCCGACGACGGATCGCTGCGCATCTGGGACCTTCGCAACTTTAACGAGTCCAATCCACAATTCGTGGCGAATTTCACCTTCCACCGCGCCCCGGTCACGTCGGTCGATTGGGCGCCGTTCGATTCCGCCATGCTCGCCTCCTCCTCCGCCGACAACACCGTCTGCGTATGGGATTTAGCCGTCGAGCGCGACGCCGAGGAAGAGGCCGCGGCGCTCACGGCCAAGGACAACGCCGCGCCGCCCGAGGACCTCCCGGCGCAGCTCATGTTCGTCCACCAAGGCTTGAAGGATCCCAAAGAGATCAAGTGGCACGCCCAAATTCCGGGCGCGTGCGTCACCACCGCGGTGGACGGTTTCAACATCTTCAAAGCCTACAACGTCGGTCCCGCCGTCGCGTGATAAACACATGTAGTAGCCTTAACGAGAGAAACGTTATTCATTCGACGCGTCTCGGCGCTTAGGCTTCTCTATTTCTTCGAGCGTCTCTCGAGCTCGCGCGCGTCGAGCTCATCCCCACGCGGGCGTCGTGCTGTAAAACACCACGAGCTTCCCTCCCGACGCGTTCCGCTCCCCGTACCCATCGCACAGATCTCCTATCGTCGCGTCGTGCCTCGGCGTGAACGCAGCGCCGAGGTACGCGAACGCGCGCTCGACGCGCACGAGTCGACTCAGACGCGCCACGACATCCTCGAACGCGGCGTCCGCGCGCACGCGCACCCGGTTCCTGCGAAGTATGGGGGCGTCGCCCGTCGCCTTGAAGAGCACGACGACGCGTCGCGCGCCGTCGTCGGCGTCGTCGTCGACGACGTCGTCCGCCATCTTCTGACGATGATGTTTGATTTCGGGAACGGCGTCACCGTTACGCGCGCGCGCGCGCCGAAAGCGATCCACCGCCCGAACGCATGACGGCGAACGACGAGATCGTCGACCGAGGGGACGCGAACGACGGCGCGCGAGACGCCGACGGCGTCGTTCGCGCGTTCGTGCCCGGAAGATTATGTCTTTTGGGTGAGCACAGCGACTGGGCGGGCGAGCGCGCGCGCGCGGACGGGCCGGGGGCGTGTCTCGTCGTCGGCACGCGCGAAGGGATCGAGGGCGAGGCGTTCGTCCCGGCGGGCGCGCGTCGCGGGCGACTCACGGTGCGCGGGGCGGAGGACGGGGAGACGTATTCGCGCGCGGCGAGCGACGCGCGCGGGCTCGCGCGAGACGCGAGCGAGGGTGGACGGTGGTCGTACGTCGCGGGGACGCTGTTGGAGTGCGTGCGGGGGATTCCAGAGATGTGCGAGGGTGGGTTAGAGGTTTTTTTACGGTCGAAGGGGTTACCGGTGAAGCGCGGCTTGAGTTCGTCGGCGGCGGTGTGCGTGCTCGTGGCGAGACTCGCGAACTTGGCGTACGCGCGCGGATGGACGACGGAGCGAGAGATGGAGATTGGGTACCTGGGTGAGAGCGCGTGGACGCCGTCCAAGTGCGGACGGATGGATCAGGCGTGCGCGTACGGGCCGGAGAGGTGCACGCTCATGACGTTCGACGTGGAGAAAAAGGTTGAGGCGAGACGAGTGACGAGCGGCGGGGACGTGCACGTCTTGGTTGTAGATTTGGAGGGAAAGAAGGATACGATTCGGATTTTGACGGATCTCTCGCGCGCGTTCGACGGCGGGGACGTCGGGTTGAGAGCGGCGCTCGGGTCGGAAAATCGACGACACGTCGACGAGGCGCTTCGCGCGATTGAGCTCGGCGACGCCGAAAAGTTGGGAGCGGTGTGCACGGCGGCGCAGGCGACGTTTATGAACGCCGCGAAACATTTGTGTCCATCCGAGCTCAGCGCGCCGATCATGCACGACGCGATTCGTCGCATAGAGGAGACGCTTCCACACTTGATATACGGCGCGAAGGGCGTGGGGAGTCAAGGCGACGGCGCGGTGCAATTCGTATGCAGAGGCGCGAGAGAGGCGCGAGAATTGCGCGCGCACTATGAAACTCTCGGGAAGAAGAGTTTCATCATCACCCTTTCCCCCGACGCGCGATAGGCGATGCGTAGCTATGCTCGTTGTAGGATTACAGTTCTATTCCTCGCGAGACGACTATCGCGGGTACGCCCCGTCGCGTCCGTGCGGCGCGTCCAAATCCACGTCTGGTCCGACGGGAACGATGGCGTGCGGATTCAACGGCGGATGCGAGGCGAAGTAGTGCTCCTTGATGTGTTTGAAACTCGTCGTCTCTCGAAACTCTGGCATTTGATACAGTTCGCGCACGTACCCCGACAAGTGTTCGTACTGATGTATAAACTTTTTATTCGTCTTAAAGTACACCACGTACACCTCGTCGAACCTGATGAGGGTGACGAATAAACGCACGTCCGCCTCGGTGAGCGCGTCGCCCGCGATGTACCTCGATCGACTCAAGATGCGTTCGCACTCGTCCAACGCGTCGAACAGCGCGCGCACCGCCTCTTCGTACGCCTCCTGACTCGTCGCGAAACCGCATTTGTACACCCCGTTGTTGATTTTTTCATAAATCCACTCGTTCACCTCGTCGACGCGCGCGCGCGTCGACTCTGGGTACAAATCCACCTCGGGTCGTCGCGCGAAGCGGTTAAACTTGGCGTTCAACTCTCTGAGTATATCCGAACTCTCGTTATTCACGATATCCCGCGTCTCGACGTCCCACATCAACGGCACGGTAAATCTCTGCTCTTTCGGCGCCCCCGCGGCGTCGTACAACGCGCGTATCGTCGTCGCCCCCTCCGCCCCTGTGGACGCGCAATTCGCGTCGGCGACGAACCATCCGCGTCCCGCGGGATTCCTCATCCTCTCCCCCGGCGCGGTGAAGACCCATCCACAGTGCGCGTCGTCGTCGAGATCCGGACGCGTGCGTGCCCACACCGGGGACGTCACGCGCACGTCGATCGCGTCCTCGAGACCTTTGAGCGCGCGAGCGATGAGCGCGCGATGGGCCCAGGGACAGGCGAGACTGACGTGGAGAACGTAGCGTCCGCGCGCGGGCGGATGCGCGCCGTGGTCGTCAAAGGCGCGACGAAACGTGCTCGGTTTACGGTCGAACGCACCGGTTTTCGTGACGTCGGCCACGGCGGTGGATTCCATGCGGAGAGGCGCGCGAAGAGGAGAGGAATGCGGGGGAGGAGATTAATGTGATTGATTAAAATGTCAACGTCGACGCGAGTGAATCACATCGAATGAACGAATGTTTACGCCTGTCGTGAAGGAATCATCGCGCGTCAGTCGAGCGAACGAGACGAGTTCGAATTCGAGACGAGTTCGAGTCGGAGACGAGTTCGAGTCGGAGACGACGACGGGGACGCACCTCGTCGAGCGCGGCGACGCCCGGGAGCACCTTGCCCTCGAGCAATTCGAGGGAAGCACCGCCACCGGTGGAGATGTGGGACATCTTGTCCGCGAGGCCAGCCTTTTCGACCGCGGCGACGGAGTCACCACCACCGATGATGGTGATACCGTCGAGGTTGGCGAGGGTGTCCGCGATGGCGAAGGTACCCTTGGCGAAGGCATCCATCTCGAAGACGCCCATCGGGCCGTTCCAGATGACGGACTTGCACTCGTTGAGTTCGGCTTGGAAGCTCTTGACAGAGTCCGGACCGACGTCGAGACCCATCCAGCCCTCCGGAATGTTGTCAACGGAGACGACTTGCGTGTTGGCGTCCGCGGCGAACTTGTCGGCGACGACGACGTCCGTCGGGAGCAAGAGCTTGACGCCCTTGGCTTCAGCCTTGGCCATGAGCTCCTTGGCGAGGTCAATCTTGTCGTCCTCGACGAGGGAGGCACCGACGGACTTGCCGAGCGCCTTGTAGAAGGTGAAGATCATGCCACCACCGAGGATAATCTTGTCAGTCTTTTGCAACAAGGACTCGATGACGCCAATCTTGGAGGACACCTTGGAACCGCCGACGATGGCGCAAAACGGGCGCTCCGGGTTGGAGACGGCACCGTCGAGGTAGTCGAGCTCCTTTTGGAGCAAGAAACCGGCGACGTTGGTCTTGCAGTACTTGGTCACACCTTCCGTGGAGGCGTGCGCGCGGTGCGCGGTACCGAAGGCGTCGTTGACGAAGATGGTGGCGGAGCCCGCGAGCTTCTTCGCGAAGGACGCTTCGTTCTTCTCCTCCTCCTTGTAGAAGCGAGTGTTCTCGAGCAAGCAGATGGAACCGCTCGGCATGGAGGCGACCGCCTTGGAGACTTCATCACCGATGCAATCATCGATCTTCATCACCGGGCACGAGAGCTTTTCGGACAATCGCGCGCCCACCGGGGTGAGGCGAAACTTATCCTCCGGGCCAGACTTCGGGCGACCCTACGCCGAGACGACCGCGCGAGACGCGCACGAACACGTCAGTCTTCGAACACGCGCACGAACACACAAAAAATGAAACAAACGACATCACATCACGCGTCTCTCTCTCTCCCCTTATCATCACGAATCACTTATCGCGTCCCGGTCGGTCGGTCCCCGCGCGTCCCTCGGCGCGGCGCGCGCCCCTATCCACAATTAATCAATCCCATCCCACACGCACCAAATGCGACGTCACGAGCACTTTCGCCCCGTTCTTCGTCAAATACTCCAACGTCGGCACCGCCGCGCGAATTCTCGTGTCGTCGGTGATGTTCAAATCCCCATCCAACGGCACGTTCAGGTCGCATCGCACGAACACCACTTGATCCGCGAGGTCATCCTTGGTGAGGTCGCCCACGGATTTCTTGGTGGCGTCGCATCGAACGACGCCGCGCGCGGAAACCTTGGCGCGAGAGGTCTCGAGAGGAGACGCGCGCGCGGTGGTAAAACCGGAGAGAGTGGCGAGTCGGGCGGACATCGTGTGCGTCGAAGAGTGACCCCGCGCGCACGCGCGCGATCGATCATTCGATCCGATCATTCGATCATTCGATCATTCGACCCATCGACCATTCATTCGATCATTCGACCCATCGATCATTCGACCCATCGACCCATCGACCCATCGACCCATCGACCCATCGATCCATCGACCCATCGATCCATCGACGGCGCGGTCGAGGTGTGGATGAGATTGATGAGTCGTGATCGGTGAAAATACCCACACGTGGACGAGGCCACGAGACGTGGGTGTCGAGAGGGGGGGTGCGTGGGGAGTCGTGATCGGTGGAATCAGAACCCACACGACCGCGAGGAGGGGGCGCGCGAGAGAGAGAGAGAGAGAGAGAACAGAGAGAGCGAGAGAGAACAGAGAGAGAGAGAGCGCGAGAGAGAGGGTCGCGGGAGAGGGCGCGGGAGGTGGTAGGCGAGGCGTTCGGTTTCTATGCGTTCTATGGTGTCGCGTCGTGACGCGATGTCGATGACGACGCGGCGTTCGGGGGTGGACTCGGGGGCGGCGTCGGCGGCGGACTCGGCGGGGGACTCGGCGCCGCGCTCGTCGAGGGCGGAGGAGGAGGCGAGGGCGCGACGCAATCGTTCGCGGTGATGTCGCCGTGGGATGGACACCAGTGGTCGGTGCCGTAGGTTTCGCACCCGAGACGACAGACTTTCTCTCGGAAGACGTCGATGGTGTCGGTGAAGTAGCGCACGCGGGGTCGGTCGGCGTCTTCGAGCGCCTCGTAGTACCCGCGCGGTCTGACTTCGGATTCGGCGCACGATAACAGGGCGTTGGGGCAGACTTGCCAACACGACGTCGATCCCACGGCGTCGTTGGATTCACCCGCGGCGCACGGAATGCACGCGTCGATGGATGATCCACCGGATTCGACGCCGTACGTGCCGACGGGACACGGCGTGCACGTCTCGGCGCGCTTTTCGGAATACGTCCCGGGCGCGCACGGCACGCACGCCGCGCCCGCACCGCCTCCGGACGTACCCGCGGGACAATCCGTGCACGACGTCGCACCGATCGTCGCGTCGAACACCGATCCGGGCCCGCTCGTCGGCGCTCGAAGCGTGCGCGTCGTCTTGGCGTAATACTCCTCGAGCGTGCTCTGTCCGCTCGTTCCCGGTCCGCACGGCGCGCACCCCGTGGGATTCGCCACTCTCGAGCTAAACGTCCCCACCGGACACGGCGTACACGTCGCTTGCCCCTTTTCCGAGTTATACCACCCCGCCGGACACTCCACGCACGCGTGTTTCGACGACAACCCCTGCACCGTCCCCGTGGGACACGGTTCGCACGGACACTGATAAAACCCCGCGTTCGCGTCCTCCGTCGCCCCGTCCACCGCGCAATCCACGCTCTCCCCGCTCCCGTCCTTACACGGCAGCCTACACTTCACCACATCGCATATCGATCCCGGACAACACCCCACCCCTCGCCCACCACCGGCGAGACACGCGTTGTCGTCGCTCTGAAACACCGCCGTGCCCGCGTTTTCAGAAAATTGCACAAAGATGGCTGTTTGCCCGCTCGCCACGCAGTTATCTTCCTGCGCGCGCGCGCGCACCGCGAGCGCGAGAACGTAGGCGGAAACGACGACGGAGACGACGACGCGTCGACGGTCGCGAGACCGACGACGAGACGCGACGCGCGTCGACGTCACGACGGATGCCATCGGTCGACCGATCGATTGCCCGTTCGTCTTCGTCTTTGCCCGCGGGTGACGCGTCTCGCGTCGCGCCTCGGTCGTCTCGTCGACGACGATCTCGAACGAACGAACGAACGAACGAACGAACGAACGAACGCGCGGTGTTCGCTCGAAGCGCCTCTCGCGTCCCGTCGACGGACGTCGGCGTCGATTGCGGACGAAGACGCCCCCCGCGGCTGATGATGGTGTCTGTCTCCACCAGTCACACTGTTTACCCATACGAATTGATTGCATGGAAAGACAGACGACAGACACATTCTTTCGTGCATTCGTGTCCATCGCGCGCGCACGCACCGTCGATCGACGATACCGCGAGAACGCGCGCGCGCGCGCGCACCGAGAGACGCGACCCGACTCGTCCTCGTCGTCGGTCGGTCGTCCGTCGACGCGCGCGTCGGTCCCCATCGATCGGATCGATTGGTGGTGGTGTCGTGCCCATCACCAATCGACGAGTCATGACTCGAGACTCAGTCCCTATGCGCCGCACCACGCATCCACGCATC
>Ga0208410_1000089_pt1 | contig 52779 bp, 38 predicted proteins | sample ETN02SmetaG_3_FD_185787 | JGI IMG/M metagenome (GOLD analysis project Ga0208410, IMG submission 185787) | Marine microbial and viral communities from oxygen minimum zone, Eastern Pacific Ocean - ETNP2014F10-02SV257 (SPAdes) (version 2) | ecosystem: Environmental > Aquatic > Marine > Oceanic ... | reverse complement strand
AGCGCGCACAAACACGCGCGCTTTCCGCCCGTGTTGGCAACAATCATGCGCGCGCGCGTGGACGAAGAAAAAGCGCGTCGAAACTCGGCCAAAGACGAAGTCGGTCAGGAGACGCGCATGGAGGGCACACCCGAGGCACCGGATTTCAACGAACGCGACTGCACGACGTGCCTGGCGGATTTGAACTGGTCGTGCGTCACGTGCGCGTGCACGTTCGCGAAAAACTGTGGATACACCTATTGTCTTCGGTGCGTCAAGGCGTGCGAATGCGACGCGACGAAGCGCACGATGTTTTATCGAGAGACGCTGGACGAGCTCGACGAAAAAGTGGCGGCGCTCGAAAAACTAAGCGAGACACAATAGAATGAATATGAAAACAAATCATCGCGATCACCATCCATCGCTCGTTCGATCGCCGTTCACCATCGCCTCTACTTGCGCGAGCGTGCCGTTATCGTACGTGATCATATCGTGCCGACTCTGCACGCTCAACAACAATTCGGGTCGTCCTCCGAGCAACTTCGTCAACGCGTCGTCGTCCTCTACGGATAACTTTTCCTTCAACATTTCCACGTTCCCGCGCATGTCATGAATCTCCCACAGGTGCGGAAAATCCGACAATATTGCATCCCAACGCAATCTCGGCGCGCACTCGCGCAACTCCCCGATCTTCCGCGCGATCTCGTCGAAATCCTCCAACAACAGACTCGGCCTCGCCGTCACCATCTTGGAGAGATCCGCCTCCGGCAACAAGTCTCTCAATCGCACCATCGCCACCGCCACGTCCGGCACGCGCGCCGTCATGCGCACCACATCCGCCATCTTCACGTCCCCGATCCTCGATTCCATCCCCGGCACGAGCGCGAACAAATTCACCAATTTCTTCCCCACCTCGTCCTCGTCCAAGTCGAGCTCGCGCGCCACCGTCGCCACGCAAAACCTCAGCTTCCCACCGTCGTTCCACCCGACGTGTTCGGCGATGTTCGACCCCGATCGCTCCTCGGCGACGATATCCCCGAGTTCGTTCACCAGGTGTTCCTTCCGCTTCGATCGGTACCTACCGACGCGCCAACGCCCGTCGCTCAGCTCGGCCAGCGCGTCGATGGCATCCTCCGTCGTCTCGCGTCCGTCTTCGCTCGACGCGCGCGACGCCGTCCTCCATCGTCGCGCGCGTCGAGACGACGAGACTCGACGACGCGTCATCGCCGACGTCGTCGCGTTCGCCGTCGCGTTCGCCATCGCGCGCGTCGCCATCGTCCTCGAGCGCGCGTCTCCCGCCGAGTCGGTCGCGCGGTCGCGGTCGCGGCGAGGGAGGGGGGTGGTCGACCACGACGGGTCATGACCGGTCGATCGGGGGAACGCACAGACATCCACCCGGTGCCGATGGATGGATTGGATTGCGTGAAGAATCGTGACGGATCGGTATCGATTGACGCGTTCGGCACTCGTCGACGCGAGAGTAGTGCGCCATGGGCGTGTGCGGTTCGTCGCCGTCTGCGCGGGTTCCGGTGCGCGCGAGCGATGCGAGGAGACGACGACGCGCGGGACGGATTGTTTGAAAGAATTGCGCGGGGAGAATTGAATTTTGTTTGGATTGCGTTCGATCATCGCGGTGCTGAGGCGCGCGTGAAAGATCGGGGGAGACGCGAGACGCGATGCGCGCGCGTGGGATGATGACTGACGATTTTGTACGTACGTCGCGCGCGCGCGCGCGGACGTTGTTCGTCGCGCAGTACGAGGAAGTGAATCAGCGAAGCGGGAAACCGAATCCGCTGGGTAACAAAAAGGCGCGACCGTCGAGCGTGTTGGGACGTGAGACGCCGGATGTGAACGATTTGTTTGAGTTCCACGATGAACTCGGAAGAGGTCAGTTCGGGACGACGTTCTTGGTGACGGAAAAGGCGACCGGGAAGAAGTGCGCGTGCAAAGCCATCTCCAAGCGCCAACTCCAAAATGCCGAGGATATCGAAGAGGTGAGAAATGAGGTGCGAATTCTTCATCATCTCTCCGGACACGAGCACGTTGTCGAGCTCGTCGGTGCGTACGAAGGAAGCAAGCATGTGTACATCGTCATGGAACTGTTGTCCGGGGGTGAATTGTTCGATCGCATCATCGAGAAGGGCAAGTACAGCGAGAAGGACGCGTCCGAGACGATTCGTACCATCGTCGAGACGGTGCAGTACTGTCACGAATTGAGCGTCATGCACCGTGATTTGAAGCCGGAAAACTTTGTGTTAAAGTCCAAGTCTAAGGATGCGAAGATCTGCGCGATCGATTTCGGTTTGTCGACGTTCTTCAAAGAAAATCAAGTTTTTGTTGACCTCGTCGGGAGCCCGTACTATGTCGCGCCGGAAGTCCTTCGTCGACGTTACTCGAACGCGTCCGACGTGTGGTCGTGCGGTGTCATCTTGTACATCCTACTCTCCGGCGTGCCTCCTTTCTGGGCCCAAACGGAGCAAGGCATCTTCGACGCCATCTTACAAGGCGCCCTCGATCTCGATAGTGCTCCGTGGCCGAAAATCAGTTCGGAAGCCAAGGAGCTCATCCGAGCCATGCTCAACCCTGACCCAAAGAAGCGTCTGTCGGCGACCCAAGTTTTGAAGCACCCATGGGTGGCTGATCCGAACGTCGCGCCGAAGACGAAGCTCGACAACGTCGTCTTCAAGCGCTTCAAGGAATTCGCCGGCATCACCAAGTTCAAGAAGATGGGTTTGATGGCCATGGCGCGCACCATGACCACGGACGAGGTCGCCGGTTTGAAGGAATTGTTCAAGAGCTTTGACACCGACAACTCCGGTACCATCTCCTTCGACGAACTTCGTCAAGGCTTGAAGCTCAAGGCGTCCGGCCCGGCGATGAAGGAGCTCGAAGCCGTCATGAGAACCGTCGACGTCGATGGTAGCGGCGAACTCGACTATGAAGAGTTCATCGCCGCGACTCTGGCGCAGTCTCGACAACAATCCGACGAGGCTGTGCGTCGCGCGTTCGACCATTTTGATTTGGATGGCGATGGAACCATCACCGCGGAGGAGTTTGAAAAGGCTTTCGCGAAAATGTCCGAGGTCGAACGATCCAACTTGGGCAACGTCAAGGAACTCATTGCGACCGCCGACAAGGATGGCGACGGGTGCATCGATTACAAGGAATTTATGGCGATGATGCAAGGGAGTTAATGTCGAATGAACAGAGTAGTTTATCTTTTGCCGTTGCAATACAGTAATAAACTTATTTTCCACGCGCATCGCGCCCGTGCCTCTACGCGCCAACTTTGACAATTTCCATTTCAAAAACGAGCACGGAATCCGGCTTAATGAGCGGCGTCGGCGACGAGCGACCGTACGCCAACTCGCTCGGGATGACGAGCTCCCACTTATCGCCCTCGCGCATCATCTGCATCGCCTCGGTCCAACCCTTGATGACTTGGTTCGGGGCGAACTTCGTCGGCTGGCCACGCTTGTACGAAGAATCAAACTCCTCGCCCGCGATCGTCTTCCCGCTGTAGTGACACGAGCAAGGCGTCGTCTTTTTCGGTGACGGCCCACCCTCGGGCCCGGACTTCAACACGCGATACTGCAATCCAGACGCCGTCTCGACTACGCCCGGCTTCAACTTGTTCGCCTCCAAGAATGCGATGCCATCCTCTCTCGCGCCCGCGAGCGCGCCCACGAAGGCACCCGCCAGCGCGACGACGCACGTCAGCATCACCGCGAGCGTCCATCGCGAGCCTCGTCGCGCCATCTCTCCGGTATTCGTCGTCGAGAAGTGGCGCGCGCGTCGCGTCCTCGCGCGCCTTCGTTCGTTCGTTCCTTCGATCGGATCCGATCGGACCCGATCGAGATCGATCGACCCGATCGATCGCTCGATTCGTCGATTCGAATCGTCGAATCCGAGAGACGCCTCGTCGAGACGAATGCGCGTCGACGCGAGATCTCGACGCGCGCGAGGACGCGAGCGCGCGAGCGGTGGTGCGAGGCGGGAAGAGACACGAAAAAAATATGAAGACGCGCGCGCGCGCGCGCGCGTCGTCGGACGGGCGACCGTGCGGGAACGCGGCGTGTGGAACGAAGGTGGGCGTGACCGAGGCGACGGCGCGAGCGATTGGTGTGGGGGGTTTTCTTGATGACTGACCGCGCGCGGTTGTTTCGTAGGTGAGCGTGATGTGGAGGAAGGGGTGGTGCGGTGAGGACGGGGTGAAGGTGACGCTGTGTAACGCGTGCGGTGCGTGTGTGAGAATGTCTCGTTTGCGTTTTTTCTTGACGTCGGCGCGTTCGCGTTCGGAGGATTGACGAGGGACGGATGCGGATGTTCTTCTTCTTCTTTGTCGTCGTAGGTTTGATTTACAAGCGCGGGTGGTGGTGCGCGTGGTGTAAATTGCCGTATCGCAAAGTGGGTGATAACGACGAGGCGGTGAAGAAAGCGTGGATCGCGTGCGAGTTTTGTCATCGATTCGCGCACTACGAGTGCGAGAAGAAGTGCGACGACGCGGCATTGAACCGGGAGCGTTACGCGTGTCCGTCGTGTAGAGAACTCAGAAAGTTACCGACCCCGTCGCCACAAGCGCTAATCGAACCGCCGGAATCGGTCGTTTTGAGAAAGGTGAAGGGACGAGTCATCTTGAAGCGGCCGTACGATCGACATCCGACGAAGGAGAAGAATTGCGCCAAGCCGCCCGCGAAGCGCAAGAGTACGAAAGACAACGCGTCCGCGGCCAAGAAGCAAAAGGCTGAGAAGGAGAAAGATTCCTTCACGTCTTCAGGTCTCGCGTCTCTCGCGACGGTCGCGACGCGAATCATGCCTGAGCGTACGGTTCGATCGGAAGACTATAAACGTACGCAGTTGATGGAGGAAAAACGAAAAGAAGAAATGCTTCGTAGCGTGAAAAAGAGCGCACGTCCGCGCGCGCCGAAAGAACTGGCCAAAGAAGCGGGACGAGAACAAGCTCAGTCATCGGGGAAACGTTCACGCGGACGGCCTCCCCGTTCTCGCTCTGGTGCTAGACCGCCTCGAGAGACGAGCTTAGTCGACAAAATTCAACAGCCGACATCGTCTCAGGGGGTTCTTTTTCCGGAAGAAACCGGCGGCATGGTTGGACCTCTCAGTTTCCTCGGAAAATTACCAGCGTCTGAAGACAGTCCACCGTACGCGCGAAGCTTTTTGGGTTCCCCATCGGCGCCGTACACGACGCAACCGAAAAGCTTATTCCCCGTCTTTGATACGAGGGCGCGGCCTCGAGTTCGCTCTGCACCCGCCAAGGAAACGAAAGATACGCATCTCGAAAACATGGCTCGGCAAATAGTCGAGTCCGTTGATCCAGCGTTCGATGCGCACACCATTCATCTCAACGTTTGCAGACTCGTGCATAAACTGAGCGATATGCGAGGGATCACCAAGAAGGACATTCAGAAATACAAGCTTGATAAAATCATCGGTGAACTTTTGGTAAATGATGACGTACGCATTCGGCTTGCGGCAGATGGGCTGCTAAGGATACCCGCGTGGCGTGACGCCATATGCGGAAAGCCGGAGTCTGACGAAACGTTGCGGTTCATCGCCGCGCCCACGCCGCGCAGTGTACCACAACAAGCTCGTCTGTCAGAACGAATCGCTTCTTCGCACACCGTAAGAAAACCTGTACCAGCGCGCCCTCGAGCTCCGAAAGAGGCGAAATCACTCGCGCTGTTGGCTTCACAATCACCACCGACGGAGGCTCTGACTCCACCGCAATCGCAGGTACCATCCCTGTCCCCTTTCTTTTCAGTCATTACGAGCCAGGATGCGGCGGAGGCCTCGCTTCTCTTTGCGAGTCAGGATAACGAGCAAAGAATGAGCTAGATGATATGTACTACGCAAAGCATGAGGCACAATATTAATACGATTCTTTACATTTGGGCTTCACAGTTCGTCTCGCACCGGTTTCAGAGTGTCAGTCTTTGAATCCGAAGACTCGACGAATTCCTCAATGTCCGGTTCTTTGGTGGGCGCCGGCGGCTTCTTCGACTTCTTCGCGTGTGCGTCGAACCCCCAATTAGCGGGTTTCGCTTTTGGCAGCTTCCCCGCGCCACGCGGTGCTTTTGCTCCCGCGGTGTTGCACTTGGCGAGTTCTCGTTCCAGGACGGCGTTTCGCTGTCTCAACGCCAGATTTTCCTTTTGAAGCGTTTCCAATTCTTCTACGGACGCGCTCATCTCAGAATACTCGTTAGTCATATCCCTATGCGCCGCGGTGAGACCAGCTAGACCGCACAACCACTGCTGCGGAACGAGGTTCTTATCTCCCTTTCCGTGCCCATCCAACACGTCAAGCAAATCAGCCTTCATCATGTCCCATGCCTTTGGCGGTGGAATCAGACTCGCCGTCGATTCTTCACCTTCCGTCGCCTTCGTGTACTCGGTGTGAATAGAGTTCGACGCCAACTGCCACACAGCGTTCGCGCAGTCCACGTCTATCGTCGACTCCATCATCGCCGCGTATCCGACTTGCTGCTCCGCGTTGAGCATCTCCTCTGCAATGTCGTAAAAGCTGATCGTCTCGTTTTTGAGGCGCAACGGTCTCACATCGACGCGTCGCATCCGAACTTCATCCTCTATGTTTTCCATGTCCGGCACGAAGAGAAAACCGGCGATTCCATTTCTATCGAACGAGAGTTGCGTGAGATACTTTGAACCAACGAGAGACGACGCTCTCGCGAACGCCACGCCCCCCGAAAACGCTTTCGCCAACGCCTTCAACCAAGGTTTCCTCTCCAACAGGATGATTCTCACGACGGTCTCGTTCCTCTCGACAAATTCCGTCGCCTCGTGCCTCGATCTCACCTCTTCCACGTCCTCTACGTTCTGCTGCGACGTCAACTCGCTCAACCACGTCGCCAACGCGTCGCCGTCGCTCGTGTCCCCTTCGTACACGTGCATGTCATTACTTCTCGCGACAGCGATGAATCCGCACGAAAACCTTCGTTTGCTTCCGTGTTTCTTCACCTTTCCCTTCAAATCCGCGATCAACGCGACGTCTTTCCCTTGATGCGTCACCTCCATCGCCACCAAGTCTCGCAAACGTCCCGCGCCGTCGATCACCCTCGCGAACCTCCGCCAATCTCTCTTCACCGCCGCCTGTTCGCAGTACGACGACGACTCGGTGGGGAATATCCCCAACAAGTGCTCCCGCGCCGCGTTCATGAGCATCATCTCGATCTCGGCGTAGCGCGCGGTGGACACCGTCTTGGGCAACGGTGCGAGACTCTCGTCGACATCGCCGCCGATGGCGAACCCTTTCGCGCGATCGATCTCGGCGAGGACCCCCATATTCGTCGCGAGTAAGACGCACGCGACGAAGAATCGCTTCATCGCGCGCGTCGTCATCGCGCGCGACGACGTGTGCGGCGCCCGATTATCAGGTGTTGCATTTTGATGCTTTCGACGCGATCGGGCGTAATCAATCAAAATCAATCGCGCGCGCGAACTCCTCAGATATTCATTCATTTCATCACTCGTCTAGGTCACTCATTCGTTCTAAATCTACTATGCATCGAATCGTTTCGTCGATCACGCACGCTTCTTTTCCCGTCGACTCGCGAGCGCCTCTCTCGCCTCGCTGAGCTCGCTGCGCATCCCCAACCAAAACACCAGCGCCCCGATGAGCGCGACGTTCTTAAAAAACATGATCATTTCGATGCCGAGCGCGGCCTCGTCGCCCAACGCCGCGCTCTCGTCGACGCGCGTCCAAAACGGGTGCATGGTCGGCGTGACGACGAGCGTGAAGAGGATGAGCATCTTCGCCCCCAGCGCGAATCCACACGCGAAGAGCGCGCCGCCGAGGAGTTCGATCGCGGTGGCGACATTGACGAGGACGTAATCGCTCGGCAGCGTGGCGCAGAGATTGACACCCGCGTTCCTATCGATGGTGGCTTTGACGGCTCGAAGGGCGGGGGCGACGCTCGTCATGATCGGTGCGTCGGCGCCGTCGACGCGCAGGGCGCGCCATTTTTCGAGCGCGCTCGCGATGAAGAGGAAAGAGAAGAGACCTCGTCCGAGGGCGGCGGTGGCAGTCATCGCGACCGCGTCAAGACGGGAGCGAGACGGTGCGAAATGAGGAGTGGATTATTGAAACGGTTGAAAAGAAAGGCGTGTAGGAAAACGGCAAACTGAGAGAGTCGTGTGTTATGAATGTATCGTCGTATTCTCTTTAACGTTTAATGGTGTTTACGAAGATCGGCGAACGCGGCGCTTGCTCGGGGTCTTCTTCTCCTCCTCCTTCGCGGGAGGTTCGTTCTCGTCGTTGTCGTCTTCGTCTTGGTCGACGTCGTCATCCTTCTTCTTCTTGGCGTCCTTGGCTTGTTGCGCCTTCTTCGCCTTTTGTTCGGCGCTCGGGCGGAGCTTGGAGACGATGGCGAGCAAGGCAAAGATGATCGGGAGAGCGAAGAAGGCGAGGTAGTACACCATCGGGTTGGACTCAAAGTACTCCATCGCGGTGACGGCGTAGTCGCCGACGAAGCCCGGAAGTCGAGCGGCCAAGGCGGACAATTGCGCGTGACCCAACGGACCCGCGGTGTTGAAGGAGTCCTGTTCACTCTCAGCCTTCTTGCGAGCTTCCTCGGCGCGGGCTTCGACGACGGTGTTGACGGACTTGTCCTTTTCTTCGAAGGACTCGCCGAAAGCCTTGACGGCATCGATGTCGGCGTCGACGGCGATGTTGTCGATGACCAAGCCGGAGGACATGGTCCAGATTTCGACGCCGACGGCGCCAATCTTGCCGATGTTCGCCAACGGGGTCTTGTCCTCGTAGTACTTCGGGTTGGGGATTTGCTTCGGCTTCCACTCGCCCTTGTACGCCGGGTTGTCGATCATGGGCGGGTACCACTTGCCCTTGTACTCCGGGTTCGACTTTTCCGGACGGACCCACTCGCCACAACCAGAAACCTCGGCACAGGCCGGGTTCGGAATCATCGGCGGCTGCCAGTCACCGTCCTCTTCGACGTCCCAATCTTCCGGAATGACCGCTTCGTCGTCCTCGACTTCCATCGGTTCGTCATCAAGCCAGTCATCCGGCTTGACAGCGTCCTCGTCCGGAATGGACGCCGGCGCGTCCTCATCCCAGTCGTCCGGCTTCTTCGCCGCCGGATCCGCCATCTTGGCATCATCGACCCAGTCTTCCGGCTTCTTGTCCTCGGGATCGTCGATCTCCTTCGGCGGGTTGAATGGCGGTTCGAAATCTTCAAACAAGGAGCCAGTCTTCTCCTCCTTACCGTCGATGGACAGCGCGTACGTGTTGTCGTCCTTGACGGCCAACGTGTAGAGGTGCACCTTTTCGTCGTTCGGCATTTGCGGCGGGTGTCTGAGATGTTTCTCTTCGACCTCGCCCGTGAGCGGAGACTTGTGCTTGAAGATGACGTGCACCTTGTTTGTCGCGCCGCACTTATCCGGACCGAACATGACCGAGTACGCGGAGTCTCCGTTGAAGGTTTCGGCGTCGTACGACTCGGCGTTCATGAACTTCAAGTAGGCGCCACCGCAGCTCAAACCCGTCTCTTGCCGCGCTTCGTATTGAAGCGCGAAACCCTTGGACGGATCAACCGCTTCCTCCAACGGCTTGGACAAACCGTAGTGTTGCGCCTCCTTCGGAAGGTACAACCCGTAATCCTCCGAATCCTTCGCCATCTGCGCGACGGCGCGGCCTGCGTTCGTTTCCAAAACATACATCCATCGCGCGCGGTCAGTCTCTTCGCTCGCGTCCATCCATCCATCCATCCATCCATCCACCCACCGACCGTTTCCACCCGTCGCGCGTCCGCCGCCAGTCCCGTCGTCGAGACCACGCGAGATCCGCCCGTCGATCCGTCCATCCATTCCCGCGTCGTCCATCCCACCATCGACGCCCCACGCGCGCGCCACCGTCCACAACGATCGATCGCGCGTCTCTCCCTCTCTCGCGTCCACGCACGCCCCACGCGCGTTTCCACGCGAGCCCTCTCGTTCCATTTCATTCCTTTTCATTCCATTCATTCATTCATGCCATCATCGCGTCGCGCGCGCACGCACCGGTATACTTGTCATCCGCGCTCGGCACCCACCCCGAGAGCGCGCCGTCATCGAACGTCTCCTCGAACGCCAATCTCGCGTTCGCCGTCGTCGCCGTCGCGAGCGCCCCCAGGGCGGCGCACCACGCGATCGTCGTCTTCATCGTCAATCAATCGGCTCGATCCGTCGTCGCGGTGTGACGACGTCCGCGACCGAGTGATCGAGTCCCACGTTGCACCGGTCATCACTCGTCGAGGATGCCCTGACCGCCGGTCAGGTCTCGACCCCATCCCGTTGCCCCCCATCCCCTCTTCGCGTGATGTGTGCCAACCAATCGAATCGCGAGGATGGGGTCGCGCCATCGGGAACGGTGTGTTTTGATTGGATGAGAGGGTACTCGACGAGTCAGGACTCGTGACTCGTGACTCGACCGCGCAGGTCGAGGTCGAGGCGGCGACGATGGATGGATGATGACGACATGACGACGACGACGCGGTGCCGTCATTCATTCTCTCGAATGCCGTGGCGTGGACGCGCGCGGGACGCGGCCGTGCCGCGCGCGTTCGACGGTCGACGCGGACGCTCGGACGCGACGCGCGCGGGGGAGGGGGACGACGACGGGGCGACGCGACGCGAACGCGAGGCGTCGACGAGGCGCGAGAGACCGCGGGATGGGGACGGTGGGGACGCGACGGGGACGGGGACGAGGGAGGGCGCGTTGGCGAGGGTGAGGTTTTATCTGGACGGTGCGTTCGCCGAGGGCGCGCGCGCGCTTCGCGCGATGGGGGAATCGGTCGGTGGGACGTGCGCGTTGACGTACGCGCGGGACGCGGGGATCACGCATTACGTCGTGGATGATTTCGGGCGCATGGAGGACGCGGCGAGGGCGCGGTACGGGACGGGACGGTGCGGTGGGATGAAGTGCGTGCGCGGTGAGTGGATTCGAGCGTCGGCGCGCGAGGGACGCGCGGTGGCGGAGGAATCGTACGCGCCGCGAGGGACGCCGCGAGGGACGTCGAGAAGGCGAGGTTCGCGGAGACGGGGCGACGTCACCGAGGTGGATTTAGTGGATTTGATCGTCGACACCGCGTGGAACGGCACGGGCGGGGTGTCGACGCAGGAACAGATGCGCGAGACGTGGACGATTCGAGTCGTCTTTGAACGCGTCGAACGAGCCTTGGAGGACGAGAGAGTGAAAGATTCCGAGATTCGTAAAATGTCGGCTCGGTCGTACAACGCGTTGAAGGCGGTGGTGGATGAGCGATGGATCGCGCCCGTGAGCGCGAGCGAGGCGTTGGTGGATATTCAAGGGACGAGAAATTTGGAAAAGCGAAACAATCTGGCGCCGTCGCAGGGTTCGCCCGCGGACGTCGCGCAGGCGTTGGAATGGATCATGGTGGACGCGCAGGGCGTCAACGTGCGAGCGTCCATGCACAACGTTCGCGAAGATGGCTGGGATCCCGCGTGGTTGCGCGAGCGCGCGTCGGCGGAGAGCGTCGGCGTCATGACGAGGAGAGCGAGTCAGGAAGCCGCGGCCGCGGCCGTCGCGTCGCAGAGCGAACAAGACTTGCGAACGCTATCGCAGCTGTCGAACATCGAGCCCGAGGTGTTCGAAGCGCTCGATCCACAAACTCGATACGAGTGGTCCAAGGCGCGCGCGGACCGGGAGAAGCAACGCATCGACCGCCTTCGCGCGGAGCAGAGCGCTGTTTTTCAGTTGCTCAGGGTGGGGAGTTCGGGTAAAAATGTGACAAAAGCGACGGCGAAAAAGCCGCGCATCGTGACTCCCACCGAGCGTTCGCCGGCGAAGAAGTTCCCGTTGAAAAAGTCAAACGTCTCGCAAATGCCGATTACGGTGTATACGAGTCCGACGAAAGAGAAGGGCTTGGAACCATCGCGTCGATCGTGCGTCGGCGAGCCTGTCATGTCGAGCGCATCCGTGCACACGGCCACGCTGCTGCACGCGTTCGATCGCGTTCTCAGCGTGGATGGTGAAAATGAAGTCGACGGTCGCCTCGACATCGCGGGAGAAGTCGTTCGCCTGCACATCGAAGAGCTCGTGCGAGACGGTCGACGACAAGAGGTGAAAGCAGTCAGAGGAGGATTAGAAAATATGCATAGCGACCATCCTAAATGGGTAGGAATTCGTAGGAAAATACTCGATTCAACGAAATCACTGTAGTGTAAATGAATGAGAGGATGAGAAACTTACAACTGTGTACAGAAGCAAGGGAAAAGAATGCGCGCGCGTAAAATGAAGACTAATGACTAGAGCGAGAGATTCGCGGACGATGAAACCGTTCACGGCGACACTTCGATCATGACCTCGTTGGTTCGGAACGGGCCCGGCGTCCACGGCGGATTGTATCCCGCGTACTCGCTCGCCGCGTTCTCGGCGAACGCGACGCCGTCTCTGCGCAAAGCCTCCCGTAAAATCTCCGCGTGCGCTCGAACGGCTTCCTCGCGCATGCGTCCCGAAAACCGTCGAACGGCGACGACGCGGGCTTCCAAATCTCGCACGCGCACGCGCTCTTGCGTCGACGCCGGCGCCGACTTGGCGCCGTCGGCGAACATCGACTTGGGCAACACGAATCGCATCACGTACCGAATTGCGTCGGTATCGCTCGCCGCACCGTCCGTCGTCATGAACACAGGAGCCGTCATGTCGATTTTCTCTCGTCGTTCGTTCGCCGGTTCGGACAGGACGCCGATGTAACGAGCGAGCGCCATGAAACTGGTCCCCTGGTCCCCGGACACCATGCCCGCGGACGACGCGTACGACGTCTCGATGACGCAGCACGGCTCGTATCGACGTATCTCGTACTCATCGGCCGTTCGTATCGTCGCGTACGACGGTTGCTCCTCCGTGATCCTCCCGAACGCCGAGCCCATGAGTTCTTTCGGTCGTTCCTCGGAGTGACGTCGCCAGTATCCGACGCGCGATGATGACGTCGTCGACGCCGACACCGCCGCCGCCGCCGACGCGCGCGGCAGTCGCGAGACGAAACTGCGCGCACCGCGCGTCTTCCGCGCGCGCGCGCACCGCGCACCGCGCGTCGTCCGCGCGCGAGACGGTCCAGGGAACGACGCTCTTCGAAGAAACGATGAAAGATGCGCCCACGACGACGCGTCGAGGCGCGTTCGCCGTCTCCGCGGCGGTGTTCGCGACGGTGTGCGTCTCGTCGTCCGCCGCGCCCGCGAGCGCCGAGCAAGACGTCGGGTGCGAGACGTGTTCGGATTCGAACTCAGCCATGGCTGACGGGGACAAGCGCTTCGTCGTCACCGACTCGGGCTTGCGATACCTCGATTTAAAGGTTGGTGACGGCGCGGAGGCGCAGGGAGGGAAGCGCGTGGTGGTGGATTGGGTCGGATACACCGCCGGGTACCAGGCGAAGAAGATCGAGAGCACGCGAGAGACGGACGAACCCTTCGTGTTTACGCTCGGTCGCGGCGAGGCGATTCCAGCTTTCGAAGAGGCCGTGCGTGGGATGCGTGTCGGAGGCGTGCGAAGGATTGAAATTCCGGGTGAGTTGGAGGAAAAACTAGCGTACAGTCGGAATAAGAGTGCGAGGTACTCGGTGGGGCCGAAACCGACGAGTTTCGGCGGTTTGCGCGCGTTAGATTTCGTGCTCGATAATCAGACGTTGAGAGATTTCAATCGAACGCTCTTGTTCGATATTCGACTCTCGGCGCAGCGTTGACGCGTTGACGCGACACGAACACTGATTTATCACATCATTCCTTGCGCACATCATTCCTTGCATTTAATACGACATACGATGCACTTTATGTTACAGAAACGACCGCGCGAGCGTCACGAGCCCGTTGACGAGGAGAACGAAGACGCCCGCGAGAAACGCGAGAAACGCGGCGACGTACCGCCGATGCGGTTTTTCCTTGAGTTCGTCTTCGTCCCTCGCGACGTCGATCCACATGGACTCGTCGCGAAAACTTCTCCCCTCTTTGACCGTCTTCTCCGACTCCACCGCGCGCCAGTGCATCCCGCGCGCTGGATCCCACGAGAGTTCCGCGCGCACGCCTCCGCTCGGCGACGCCGCTCCCGCCGCGCAAATAGTCGCATTCGCGCACTCGGGTCGTCGAAGCGCCTCGACGATGACATCCGCAACGTCCGCGCGCGAAATTTTCCCCGCGTGCACGCGCGCGCCTCCGCTTCCGAGCACCACTCTCTTCTTCCCGGTGGCGTCCTCCGCGCACCTCGCGTCGTCGCTCAACGATCCCGGACGCACGACGCAATACGTCATCGTCTTCGACCCCGCGCACGCGTCTCGAATCGCGCGTTCCCCCGCCGCCTGCCATTTAATCGTCATCGACAACACGACGTTGAGCAACACCGCGATCCAATCAAACGCCGGGTACCCGACGCTCATCCCCGTCACGCGCACGAACCGTCTCGCGCCCGCGCGTTCCGCGCACCTCACCAACCGTCGCACGCCCAGATAATTAATCGCCCGCGGATGCGTCTCATCCACCTCCACCTCTCCATCGTCCACTTTTCTCCACGCATCCCGCGCTCGCGACATCCTTCGCGCGCCGAACGCCGCGACCACCGCGTCCGCGCCTCGACACGCTTCCGCGCAGTCGTCCTCGCGCGTCGCGTCCCCGACGACGATCTCCGCCCCCAGCGCCCGCAATCGCCTCGCCGTCTCGCTCGTCCCATCTCGCGTCATCGCGCGCACGACCCGCGGCCTCAACGCGTCGTCGTCGTCGTCGTCATCGAGCAACAACCGTTCGACGACCAATCGTCCCACGCGTCCACATCCACCCACCACCACCACGGTCGATGTCGATGTCGATGTCGATGATGATGATGATGATGATGATGATGATTTCGTCGTCGTCGACCTTCGTCGACGTCCACACCGACGCGAGACGGTCGAGACGGTCGAAACGGTCGTCGTCCCGACGCGCATCCTTCGTTCACCGTCCGTCGTCGCCCACGACTGCCGGCATTCATCACGTCGCATCCATCACGACCCCGGTCGGTCGCCGCGCGGGCCCGAGAGAAGCGTGCGGTGGTGGAAAAAAAGGCTGTACTGGGGCCGAATCGTACCCATCTGCGCTTCAACCAGCCTATACGTTTCATTCGTACCCACCCATACCCCATACTGTACCAGTGTGTATCCCATCGTAGTACAAGTAGTACACAAAAAACAAAAAAAACCTCGAGACGCGCCCACCGACCCGACCCGACGACCCGCGCGATGGATGATGGATGATGGATGGATGCCGGCGACGACCGGGAGAGCGCGACGCGAGGACGGACGACGAGAAGAGGCGGGCGACGAACGACGAGGCGAACGGGAGACCGACCATGTCGGGAGGGTTACCGTACGGGTTACAGTCCATGCTCAAGGTGCGAGAGACGACGAGACGAGACGAGACGGACGAGCGATGGATGAATGGATGGAATGGAATGGATGGATGACGCGATGGGGTCGAGACGAGGACGACGACCGATGGTTGGAAGGAGAGAGGGGGACGGGGGGGGTGGGAAACGATCGGGTCGGGGGTGTGTCGACGCGCGTGGGGAGGGAAGACGGCGAGTGAACGAACGCGACGTCGTGGATGATGAGATGAGGATCGACCCGACGTTTGACCGAACGCGAAACGCGCGAGAGAGAGACCGACCGACCGACTGACGGATGCGATTCGATTCGATTCGATGGGAACAGGAGGGGCACAAACACCTCAGTGGACTGGATGAGGCGGTGATTCGAAACATCGAGGCGTGTAAACAATTGTCTAAGATTACGCGCACGTCGTTGGGCCCGAACGGGATGAATAAAATGGTCATCAATCACCTCGAGCGGCTCTTCGTCACGAGCGACGCGGCGGTGATCGTTCGAGAGTTGGAGGTGGCGCATCCGGCGGCGAGATTGTTGGTGATGGCGGCGCAATCGCAGGAGCGAGAGATGGGGGACGGTACCAATCTCGTGGTGAGTTTCGGCGGCGAACTCTTGGGATTGGCGGAGGAGTTGGTGCGGGAAGGGTTGCACCCGAGCGAAATCGTGGAGGGATACGAAAAGGCGGCGGCGAAGGCGTTGGAGTGGATGGGAGAGCTCGTGGTGGAGAAGAGCGATGCGTTGGACGCGCGAGATGTCGATGCGGTGGCGGGTCGAATCAAAGGGACGCTCAGTTCTAAACAACACGGGTTTGAAGAGAAATTGGCGCGCGTCGTCGCGTCGGCGTGCGTCGACGTCTTGCCAAAGAACGCGCTGAATTTTAACGTCGATAACGTGCGAACGACGAAGATTCCGGGAAGTTCTCTGTCGGATTGCACCGTGGTGCAGGGAATGGTGATTCGTCGCGGCGTCGAGGGAACGATTCGATCGTTGAAGAATGTGAAAATCGCCGTCTTCGGGTGCGCGGTGGACACGTCGACGACGGAGACCAAGGGCACGGTGCTCATCAAATCCGCGAGCGAACTCGAGGCGTACAGCAAGGGTGAGGAAGCCAAGATGGAGGAATACATCAAGGGCATCGCCGACGCCGGCGCGCGCGTCGTCGTCACTGGTCAATCCTTCGGTGAGATGGCGTTGCACTTCATCGAGCGATACGGGTTGATGGCCATCAAGATTCCGTCCAAGTTTGAGTTGCGTCGTCTCTGCCGCGCCACCAACGCGCGCGGTCTCGTCAAGCTCGATCGTCCCGAGGCGGACGAGCTCGGTTTCGTGTCTAGCATCGAAGTTCGAGAGATCGGCGGCACGCAGTGCGTCGTGGTATCGCAAGACGATCACACGTCGCGCGTCGCCACCGTCGTCTTGCGCGGGTCAACGCAGAGCGCCATCGACGACATGGAGCGCGCCGTGGACGACGGCGTCAACGCCTTCAAGGCGCTCACGAAGGATTCTCGCACCGTTCCCGCCGGTGGTGCGACGGAGATCGAGCTCGCCCACCGATTGGCGGCGTACGGACGCAAACAGACGGGATTAGACCAATACGCGATTCAAAAATTCGCCCAGGCGCTCGAAGTCGTCCCGCGGACGCTCGCCGAAAACGCAGGCGTCAACGCCACGGATTGCGTCTACAATTTGTACGCCGCGCACGCCAACGGCGATGTCAACGCCGGCGTCGACATCACCGGCGAAAACACGTCCACCGATCTCGGCGCGACGCAAGGCATTTACGACGTGTTCCTCGTCAAGTATTGGGCGCTCAAGTATGCCGTCGACGCCGTGTGCACCGTCTTGCGCGTCGACACCATCATCATGTCTAAATTCGCGGGCGCCGCCGCGGGAGGCGCGCCCCCGCCGGGACAAGAAGAATGATTCACGACGACGACGACAACGACGACGACGACGACGACGACGACGAAGACCGTTTCGTTTCTTTGTTTCTTCGACGCGACCGCGAGTCGCGTCCCTCCGTAGGTAAAATATCAAACCGTAGCGCTTTTTCACCACATTCTTCTCCTCTCGGCCGACCGACTCGGTCGTCGCGCCGCGCCCTCGCGCGTGAATGACCATACGCGCGCGCGCGTCTCAACGTTTCAACGCGTTTCAACGCGTTTCAACGCGCTTCAACGCGTTTCAACGCGCGGCGCGCGGTCGACGCGTGGCGATTCGCTCCGGGAAGGATGAGCTCGACGACGCGCGACTCGACGACGTGCGACTCGATCACGAGCCGGATTCGGGCGCGCACGGACTCGGAAGACGAAAGATTCACCGCGGGCGTCGCGTGCTCGAGTTCGAGCCGGCGAGAAAGTTCGTTTGGTTCTTGGCGCTGAGGAGTAAGGAGGAATACGAGGACTGGGCGTATAATAATCGTCGCGGCGCCGTGTTCATCCCTCGCGAACCGGAGGAGGCGTACGCGGACGCGTGGCGAGGATGGGAAGATTGGTTGGGTTTGACGGTTGATTTTGAAACCGCCCGCGCGTGGGCGCGAGGGCAGGGGTTTGAGTCGCAAAAAGACTGGTGGGCGAGGACGTCGCAGTTGCCGCATCGCATCCCCGAGCGACCGGGATTTTACTATCGAGGACGTGGATGGAAGGGATACGCGGATTTTTTGGGTTTGGAGGAGGGGAGCGACGACGGAGATGAGCCTCGGACGGACGAGTGAGCCGCTATAGTATATTATGATTACAGGTTGTTGTGTATTCTATTCTTCTTCTCTTAACTCAGATTGCTGAGAAACGTGAGCGAAAACACGCGCCACACGTACGCGATGAAATTCACGTCCCCACTATACTCTTCCGCCGTGTTCCCGAAGGCTCTGGTGAGTCGAGCTCGCGTCTCTACGATGGCGGCTCGACACTTCTCTCGCTCCGGTCGCACGACGTCGAACGAGAGCAACACCACGCCAGAGTCTCTGGACACGTTCCAAAACGCGCTCGGATGGAAATCGTTCACTATGTGCACAGAACCGAGCTCCAACGCGCGCGTTTCATCGCCCGAACGCAATCCAGCCGCTTTACCGTGAAGTCCGGCGTCTCGAGCCAAGACTACGTGCGCACGCCAGTAACCGTCCGACAGTCCCGTAGTCACTCGCCCCGTCGCGCTCGACGCACCGCCCGCGCCCGGACGAAGCACCCACACCTTCCCGTTAAACCCACCGACCGAGGCCACGACGGAGGACGTGCTCGGAAAACACTTGGCCGCGAGTCGACTCGGTGAATCGAGCGTCGCATCGTGCAGCGGAATCGACACCCAGCCCGCGTCTCTCATCTTTTCGCTCGGTTGTCTCGCGTCTGAATCCACCGCCCCGGCCACCGCACCGTCGCCACGCTCATCACTCTCTCGACTCTCGCACACGCCTCGCACGAACGCCGCCAACTCTCGCGTAAACGCCGGCGCGTTGTCCCGCAACGCCTCCGCCACCGCCGCGCTCTTCTCCTCCTCCTCGAACGCCCCGATCTCGCACTTCCTCCAGTACCGACGCAGCGCCAATCCGTAAAACGCAAACACCGGTCGCCCGCACCACGCTCTCCAAAACGGCAGCGTCAGCACGCACGCGACGAGCGCGTACACCACGCCCGCGTGCCGCAATTTTTGAAAACCGTGCGACACCAACGTCGCGCACAGCGCCCCGTACGGCGCGATGAACGCCACCCATCGCGCGTGGTCGCCCAACGCGCGTCTCGGACGACACCCACGACGCCCCAACTCGCGCGCCGACGCCATGCGCGCGACGTTCTGGGGAGAGATAAGATGACGCGAAATTAATCGCCGCATTTTTCGGCGGCGCATCATGTCGACCCTCGACGTCGCCTCGCTCTCCGCCGCGCTCCCGCGATGCGCGTCAACGGTACCGCTCTTTGCCGAATCCTCCTCCGACGAGGGCGGCGCGCGTGGTGACGGGACGACGTCGGCGAGCGACTCGGATTGGTCGGATGCCGAACTTCGCGAATCCGATGGCGCCGCCTTCGACGACAAGCCTCCGAGCGCGGCGCAGGGCGGTGGACGACCGTGGGCGCACGCGGCGAAGGCGCGCCGGCGTGCGCGGCGCGCGGCGCGCGCGCGGGCCAAGGAGAGCGCGGGGGAGGGCGGGAGCGTCGGGCCGGGGTGCGAGAAGTTTCTCGGCGACTTGCAGGTGGACGCGGCGTTGGAGATATTGAAACATCTCACGCCGAGAGACGTCGCGAGGGTGGCGGCGACGAGGACGAAAGAGCGCGATATGTTGGTCGGATGCGCGTCGGAGATCGCGGAGACGGCGTGGGGACGGGTGAAATTGCGAAAGGGCGACGACGCGAGCAAAGCGTTGGCGACGCTACGATACGCGGCGCGAGAGACCCTGAAGGAGTTGGACGTGAGTGGGGTGCGAGGGATGAAACGAGCCGATTTGATGTCGACGATCGCGACGTGTAGAAAGCTGAGGGACGTCAAGGCGGTGCACATGGGGGAGATGGGTAAGTTTACGACCAAGGATGCGCGAGCGTGCGTGGACGCCATGGGCGATAGGGCGCGCAATCTCACGTGCGATTTGGGGCATAAGATTGTGTACGATCCCGTTCGTCGGGATCCGACGGCCAAGTACGTCGACGTGTACGACGACAACGTGCGTGACTTGGCCGAGACGCTCGCGATTCCGCAGTTGCGCGTGCGTCGATTGAAATTACACAGCGCGGATCCGGGGAGCGTGGGAGCGGCAGCTGTGGCGTCGGCGTGCAACGGCGCGCGAAAGGTGGAATCTTTCGACGCGAGTTGGAGCTTGCGCATCTCGAACGACGGTGCGAGGGCTGTCGCTGAAGTGCTCGAGCAAGGTTGGGACTTGAAGCGCCTCGCCATGCGCAAGGTGAACATTTCCGACGACGGTGCCGTGAGTCTCGCCAAAGCCATCAAAGCATCGGCATCGAGAGGGACGAGCGCTCTTCGTTGGCTCGATCTCGGATCGAACGACATCAGAGGAAGAGGTGCTACCGCGATCGGTGAGGCCCTCGCGACTCCTGGAGTGAACATCACGCGTCTGACGCTTCGCGGAAACGGTGTGTGTTCGGAGGGGATGGACGCGCTCGGTACAGGAGCGGCTCAATCAAAGACTCTCCGCCGAATGGATCTCGCACACAACGGTTTCGGTGATCGCGGCGCGATCGCGTTCGCGGAAGCTTTATCGAACGGATTCGCGCCGAACCTTCGAGTGCTTCTTCTCGGTTTCAATTCCATCGGTCCGGAGGGCATGCGTGCACTGATGCGGGCATTGGTGCATACCGACGTCGAGCACTTGGACGTGGGATGCAACATCATCGGCGCCGAGGGCACGCGCGCGATTGCGGAATTGATAAATTCGACGCGCTTGAAGAGTTTGAATCTCGCGTGCAACAATATCGGTTTACGGGGCGAGCGTTCGGGAGTTGCGGCTTTGGCGAAAGCTTTGGAGACGAACGACACGCTCGAAATCTTAAACTTGCGCGGAAACGCGTTGCACACCGATTGCGCGCAGGATTTGGCGGATGTTTTATTGGAAGAAACGTCACTGGTTCAACTCAACGTTGGATATAATGAATTATATGATAACGGAGCTTGGGAAATAGCGGAAGCACTCGAGGATAATCAGTCCCTTCTCGGTCTTGATTTTCAACGAAACGAAATCACCGACACGGGCGCGAGCAACTTGGCGAACACGTTGAGCATGAATACCATCATTCAAGAGATCGACCTTAGAAGTAATATGATAGGTCCGGATGGCATCGCAAAATTGCAGGCGTACGGTACGAAAACGAACACGCGATGGCAACTTGAACCGCCCAAGTACAAGGAGAAGCCGAAACCGCGTTTTTCGGCGCGAAAACCACGCAACAAGAAGTAGGAGAATTTTCTTTTTACAGGCACGCCGTGTTGTAAACGACAAATTATGAGCTTCTAATCGTATTTTCTGTGCGCTCCAGAAGCGCTGGAGTCAACTTCGTCCTTTCTTGCCGCGTTGTCTCGCAACCACTCGCGAAGAGAATCAAATTCGCCGCGGAACGAAATCGACGAATGCTTGCCCAATGTCAACAGCATGACATGCGGAAGCGCAAGATCTGAAATCAGTTTTTGCGTAGGAATAGAGTTCACCGCGAGCGCGCACAGACAGCCAATACATGCGCGCGCCACACCTTCGGATCCACTGCCGTACTTGACGAGAGCGTTCTTCAAAACTCTCAACGAAGACTCGCCCGTGATGGAACTTGTAATGTACACGAATCGACTCTTGCCGCGATGGTTGTCTCTGATGAGCGCCCAAATAGCGGTCGCAGCCCATTGAAGTAGCGCGATGCTGTCTGGGAACCTCGTCATGGCGTCTATGATGGCGCAGAAGAGCGTGCCGTCGATCACAGCTTCGTCAGACTGCGCGCGCTTGAGTGTCAGATTGGCCGCGGTGAGCATGTGTACCAACGCACAAGCACCGGCGCAGAAAGGCGCTTCACCCATGGTTATCGCGTGCGCTATGGCGCCGAGACCACCATTCAATATCACGGCGATGCCAACCGTAGGCTCTTCGGCCAACATATCAGCCAAGGCTTCAGACGCCGCTTGATGGGATATGTTGTCGCGAGCATTCAACACTCTTATTGCCTCGTTGATGGTCCACGTTTTCTCCTTCGTTCCGGATTCGGACTCCTTATCCGCATCACGCTCGTCGGCTTCCGCCGGCTTGCTCGAAGAAGCACCTTCATCTTGTTGATTTCGGGCATTCTTGCTCATCGACTTTTGCAGAGCGCCGGGATCGTCGTCTTCGGGTGGGCTCGCGAATGACTTCACCGGCATTTCTTTCTCGGGTGACGATCTCGAGTTGTCTTCCTTCTTTTCCTCAGCATCACTTGTAGGTTGAACACGCTGCGATTTGGGTGCCTCTTGTTCCTTCGTTTCCTCGTACAGCGGGTTGGTTCGCGTCTGCGCCTTTGGCGCTGGAGTCATCTCGACGTCGTCTTCGCTTTCTTGCTTGAACAACTTTTGGGCTTCAATGTGATCAGTGGGTTGCTTAGAGTCTTCCGCCGTCCCCGTGTCGAGCGCTTGCTCCGCGGCGTTGCGTTCTTTCCTCATCGTCGTAGCGTTCGTCGTGGTGCTTCTCGAGATGGAACGAGCGCCGCCGCGGTCGCCGCGAATCCAGTCGCGCAAAGAGCCAAACTCGCCTTGGAAGGAAATACCTTGATTTTCACTCAACGCCTTGCGAATGTCTCTGCGCAATTCGACTTCGACGAGCTCATCTTGGATCTCTTTGTTATCTTTCGCGAGAGAAAGGATGCAACCGATAAACTTACGAATCGTGGCGATGTATTGGTTGGAGCCGACGTCGGCTCTCGCCATGGCGAGCCCGTCTTTGAGGAAATCAAGCACGTATGGACTCGAGTCGAGAACCGTCTCCTGCGCGGGTTTACCGCCCACGCCCGTGTACGACCAAAGTGCGTGCGCAGCCTCGGCTTTCATCTCCAAGTCTTCCGAGTGACGCATGACCGCGTCCATGATGGCAGAGGGGAGAATCTTAAAGCGCACTTGTTTCATGAGTCGTATCATGGTGGTTGGTGCGCAGAGGAGTGCCCGTAAAATGCGCATGCACGCGTACATGATGTCAGCGTTGTACAAGTAATACCGCATGCAGTCGACGGTGGTGCGAGGACCACCGCACGTGAGCACGAGATACGCACCGTTTCGCTCGGAGATGCGCGCCAATGCGAGTAAACACCTGTAAGCGATTTCCTCGCTGTCAGCCTTCGACACGCCTACGACCGATCCCGGCGGATTCAGTGAGATGGTACAAAGCATCGAGACGACTCGTTTCTTCGCGAAATAAATGCCTTCCCTGGTCGCGCCGCGTTCCTGCATATGCTTACGCAACGCTGAGGCACGCTTTTGCGTCTCCAAAATTTTCTTTTCGCGCTGATTCGCACTGGTCTTGCTTGATTTACGCGTTCCTTGAGCGTCTTGTTTGTCGCGCGCACCCCGATTCGGATTCTGCGGTTTGTCCGCGTCCGGAGCGAATGACGGTGCATCGTACTCGTCCTTCAACCAATCTCGAAGCGACGCAAACTCACCTGCAAACGACAGCCCCGGCTTCTCTTGAAGCGTTCGTCTCAACAGAGCGCGGAAACCTTCATCTACCAGGAACTGCTGCATCGTTTTGTTCTCATGCGCCATCGATAAGAGCATACCGAGAATTTTCTTACGATATGTACCGCGCGGGTCTTTGTCTTCGATGTCTTTATCTGTGAGAGCTGATTTGACGAAACGGAGGTATCCAGAATTCTTCACTCGTTCCTGAGCGATCTTTCCACCGAGCGTGTTGGCAGCCCACAGCGTGTGCGCACCTTCTGCGATGACATCTAACTCATCAGAATGCAAACCGGTCGCGCGAGAGACAGTGTTCGGAAGTAAGCGGAAACGCTGCTGCTTCTTCAAGTGCATCATCGTGCTGAGATTACTTTCGAGAGCTCTCAACAATTTGAAGCACGCGATGACAATACGCGGATTGGCTTCATAGAGTTTCAAGCAGTCGAAAGCACACCGGTTACCACCCAAAGAGAGAATCATGAACGAGCTACGGTTGTGGGCCAAGCGCGCCAAGGCTTCGATGCAGCGCTGCGCGACTTCTTCAGATTTTTCTCGCCCGAAGCCTTGAGCGGCGCCGGGAGGTCTGATTGCCATGCAAATCATCGATGACACCGCGCGTTTACGCGTATCGTACATGTTCATTTGATTTCTCGCCGCACGCTTTTGCGTTGTTCCTCCTCGTCGAGCGATTTCACGTACTTGTTCCGTGGTCGTGGATTCTCTCGGAGGTGGCGGCGCGCTCGTACGGTCCGCGTCTCCTTCACCGGGCTTGTGTATTTTCGCGTGTTCCTGGACATTGACTTCGGTCGTCGTCTTGTACGTGAGCTGCCGACGCTGACTCTCCTCATTCATCATGACAGCTCGGCGTCCGTTGATGGAAAACTGCGTTTTCGTCGCGTGTCGACCCTCGAGCCACTCCAACGCGAGGTGCAAGTCGTTCACCTTGATGGCGTCCAACGCCATCTCTCCGTCCTCGTAAGAGTACCCTAACATCACCAACTGCGCGATCACCGTCACTCTGCTCGAAAGTTCGGGCGAAATCTTCACCGGCAACGACATCGCCACCGGCATATCGAACCCTTCCTGTTCGTATCGCACGCGGGCCACCTCGCTTTGCAACTGTCGAAACGCCCCCGACAAATCCGCCACTCTCTGCTGCGCCTGTTTCAGTTCCTCTCTCTCCCTCTCGATGATCTCATTCGTTCCCTCCGCCGGTCTCTCTTGCAATTCTTTCACCGTTGCCTTCAGATTCGCAACCTCCTGTTCGCTCAGACTCAGCGCCGTGAGCGCGTTTCTCATGGCGCTCGACGCCTGGGACAACATCTGCTGACTCGATGCCGTCTTCGCTCGCAGCGCCTGCTGCGCCGCCTCGATCGCGCGATCAAACTCCACCTTGGGCACCATCCCGTCCACCACCCGCACGTCCATGGAGAGCGTGTTCGCGCCCTCGGACGCATCGACATCCTCAACCCCCATCGCGCCGTTCGCTCGACCTCTTCACTCGTGTTTCGCGTTCGATGCGCGCGTTCGACGCTCACCGAGGCACCGCGCGCGGTCCGGTCGCGCTCGAGCCTTCGTCTCGAGTCACCGAACCCGCGCTCGAAGACGACGATTCGCGCGCGTCGGCGTGTGTCGCGCGCGGGACGGGGATCGGATGGAGAATTTGCTTTCATTTCGTGTTGGATGCGCGATGACGAGTCATGACTCGTCAAGCGGGGAGCCCCGAACACGCTCGAGTTCCTCGGCGAGACGATCGGACGTCAGACGCGCGCGCGGGGCGGCGCACGCGGTCGGTCGTTTCCGAACGCGAACGGCGATGGCGTCCGCGGACGCGCGACGCGTTCTCCACGCGCTCATGCGCGACGAGAGCAACAAGACGTGCGCGGACTGCGCGTCGTGCAACCCAGACTGGGCGAGCGTCAATCACGGCGCGTTTCTGTGTCTCAACTGCTCGGGCGTCCATCGATCTCTCGGCGTGCACGTGAGCTTCGTGCGGAGCGCGACGATGGACTCGTGGAGCGCGGAGCAGCTGGCGTGCATGGAGAAGTCGGGGGGGAATTCGGCGATGAATGCGTTTTTGGAGCGATACGGGTGCGCGAAGGAGACGCCGGCGAGGAGCAAGTACGAGCACGCGGCGGCGGCGGCGTGGAGGGATAAGTTGAAGTGCGCGGTGAGTGGGAAGACGTGGAAGAAGCCGAAGGGGTTGAGGAGCGGTGGAGGGGATTCGAGGGGTGGTGAGGGGTCGACGACGTCTAGGACGGGTGGCGCGAGCTCGAGTGGGTCGTGGGACTTGTTCGCGTTCGACGAACGAGAGACGGGCGGATCGACCAAGGCGAGCAAAAGCGTTGCATCGAGTGGGGGGAAGACCAAGTCCAAGTCTGGATTCGATCTGTCCACGGGGCAAGGATCGTTGGTGAGCAAACGGTACGAACACGAGGACGACGGTTGGAAACCGCCTCCGCCGCCGTTGCCGAAGGGCGCAACGGTTGGCGAGTTTCTGCACGGTTTGACGCCTTACGAGTGGGTTGCGTTTTTGAAGAATTGTCGAGATCAGAATGATCGAACGTACCACCTAAAGAACATGACGGATGAAGAGCGCGCGCAAGTTGTCGCCGCGATGTCGGGACAACCCATCCCGCCGCGGTCCGGCATGAAGCACGTGCCGAAAGTCATCGACGACGACGCTTCCACGGCGAAATCGTCCACCGGTGACTTGAAGTCTTTGAATCCTTTCGAAGGCATGAGCAGTAGCGATGGGAGCGACTTTTTCGATTACAACGACAGCGGAGAAGCGAAGAAGGAGAAGAAATCCAAAAAGGACAAGAAAGAGAAGAAGGAAAAGAAGGAGAAGAAGGAAAAGCCTCCTCGCGATGATGAGACGGAATTCGAGAGACGAATGCGCGAGGCTGGCGAAGCGGCTAAAGCCCTCGCGAGAGAGCGCATGCTCGCCAATCCGAATCGTGCGCAAGAAGACGCGTCTTCGTCGGTGTACGCCGTCCCAGAGAAGAAGAAACCGTCCTACTCGCCGAAGCAGTCGTACTTTCACGGAAGCTCCAACTTGGGCATCGGTGGCTCGACGTCGAGATACAGTGGTTTCGGTAACACGTCGTCGACTCCGAAACCGCAGGATTGGCAAGACAAGATGAAGTCGAACATGGAATCGGCAAAGGGCTGGTTGTCCGGCGCTCTCCGAGGCATCGCCGCGAAACTCGAAAATACGTCCGTGTCCAACCAACCGCGTCCGCCTCAGAACGGCGGATATCAGAACTCCTATCAACAAACCTCTCGACCTCCGGAAGTCGCCACGCACCCGGTGCCTCAGACGGGACCGAGTGGTTTACCGCCCAGGCCGACGACGAGAAAATCGAAACCGGACAGCTTCTACTCGAGTAGTTCTAGCGATTCAGACAGCGATTCAGACTAGCAGGTTTTCAATAGAAGTGACAATTCTTTTCAAACTACATGCACGACTGTTGGGACTTTCGATACAAACCCTCGAGGGGTGCAAACTACGGGCTAATAATCGCGGTGAAGACGCGTCATCGTCTCGGTCTCGTCATCACTCCGCCCTTGACGATAGCTCGGAGCAACGCGCGACTCGGGGCGTGCGCAGCGTGATAGTGGGCGAGGCCGCCGGCGAGCGCGTTGGCGCCGGTGTAGTCTTCGGCGAGTTTTTGCGGGATTTTCACCACCGGCCACCACCAGGAGGTGTCAAATTCGCCGTAGTGGGCGGGAAATTGGTCCAGTAAGAACTCATCGGGGATGTTACGCAGGAGGAGCATGTCCTCGACGTAGTAGAGGAGGAGCTCGCCGGCGAGGTTGAGGGCGATCCAGATGCCGACGGCGACGGCGACCCGTTTCGCCCATTTCATTCGCCAACCTGTGCCTTGCATGAGGTACGTCTCGACTGGATTCATCACTCGAAAGTATATCACCATGTCGCCTCGCTCGTTCGTCCCTTGGCCGTAGAACCCTTCACCCTTGATGACTTTCTTCTCGCCCTTGCGAATAGTGTGTGAATTCGGTTTAATGGCAAGCTTGACCTCTCTTCCGCTGATGCTTCGCGTCGTCACGATGCATCCGTTCAGGGCTTGTCGTGGTTCGAGCGCGATCCACTGTGCGACATCTCGACCGTTATTCACGCGATCGAAACGCTCGTGCGGTCGCTCTCTGATGACGAACATGACGCTTTGCAAATCGTTCCCCGTCGGCATAAACTTCAACTCGAATCCTTCCCGCCACCCCCTGTGTACGCGCACGGTGAACACTCGACTCCTCTGCGTCACCTTACGCGTGACATCATCCACGCCGAGCACCATCACCCCCTCTCGTCGCACGCACCCACTAAATAATTCCTCTAAATCGCACCAAAGCTCTCTCACCACGCACTCGCGAACGCCCAACGCCTCGCAGTACATCATCCGAGCCTGCTCCGCCTCGAAGTGATCGTACGCCCCTGGTTCCTCAAACATCCGCATACCGATCTCATCGTACTCCTTGCGCTGTTCCGGGTCCGACAACACGCTGTACGCGTGTCCAATCTCCTGAAACCTCGCCTTGGCCGCCTCCTTCTCCGCGTCGTCGCCGCGCACCTTGTCGGGATGACTCACCTTTGCCAACCGATGGTACGCCTTGCGCACGTCCGCGCTCGTCACTTTCGACGATTTCTCCAGTCCCAACACCTCGTACAGCTCTCGCCTCGGCGTAGACGTCGACGCCGACGTCGCATCGTCGCGCGTCCCGCGCCCCATCTTGTCCCGAGCGTCGCACTCTCTCTCGACGACTTCCCTCTCGCGCTCTCAAGCGCGTCCCGGACGCGCGCGACGACGCACTGACCCTTTCTCCGCTCGTCAGACTCGTCCTCGCTCGCGCGCGCCGGACGACGCCCGAGTCGTCCGCGACGCGCTCTCCCGCGCCTTCCATTTCTCGAACGAGTCGCCACAATTTCCCCGCACACTCGCCCTCGCCGCGTCCTCCCCGCGCGTCGACGACGCCATGGCGTCCGCGACGATGCGCACGAAATTCGCCTTCCGTCGTCGAGCGTCGAGATTCGTCCTGGACGAGCTGTACTCGGACGAAGAGAGCGACGATGAGTTCGCCGCGTACGAAGGTGGGATCCCACCGCCGAGCGCGTTCGCGGCGGCGCACGCCGGGGTGGATCACGTGCGGATCTCGTTTCTCGAGGCGAGGGCGTTCGGTGATCGCGCTAAGGGCGCGGCGGGGGAGGGAGCGTACCTGGGGATGCGGAACGCGCTGCTCGAGCGGTGGGCGATCGAGGGCGGGTGCGGCGTCGAGGTGGACGAACGGGACGCGGTGGAAAAGTTGGGCGCGCGCACGGAGGAGGAGGTGGTGTATGCGTCGAGATGCTTTCGATGGTTGGAGGAGAACGGTGGGATCAATTATGGGATCGCGGTTCCGGCGCCGACGCGAGGGTCGAAGGCGGAGGAGACGGGGGCGAGAGAGGACGGGGACGCGCGGGACGGGGACGCGCCGACGGAATCTCGGGTGACGAGAGAGCTGGTGGTGGTGTTGAGAGGCGCGGATTTGACCGTGGACACGGAGAAGGCGATTCGTCAGAGACTCGAGGAGCGGATGGGGATGTCGCTGAAAGAGTTTAAGCCGGTGATTCGGGAGACGATTGAAAAGTTTTTAGCCAATCCGGCGGCGTTTGAGGACGGCGGCGCGGGCGTCGGCTCGGACGACTCCGCGGTCACGATGGCGGAGATTCCGCCGCGTCCGGCGTTCACTGACGCACGACCGACCATCGTCATCGGTGCCGGACCCGCCGGTCTCGCCGCGGCGACGATGATTCGTCGTCAAGGGGGCGAAGTCGTCGTTCTCGAGGCGCGTGACCGCGTCGGCGGACGCGTGCACACAGACTGGGACACGTTCAGCGCACCGGTGGATTTGGGCGCGTCCATCGTCACCGGTATCTCTGAAGATCCGAAACGTCGTACCGGTATGCCTTGGCTCGGAGTTCGCGCCGATCCGAGCGGTATCATCGCGAAACAACTCGGCTTGAACCTCGTCGAGCTTCGAGAGGGATGTCCGTTGTACGACACAAAAGACGGCGGGAAAGTGTCGGCCGAGATGGACGAAAAGGTCGAGCGCATTCGCGATCTGGTGATGGACGAGGCGCGCGCCAAGGTGGACGCGAGTGGAGAGAGCGAGACGGTGCAGTCCTCTCTCGGCGACGCGATCAAGACAGCGACGGAGAACTACTTTTTAAAACTCGTGCAAGACGACGGTAACGACAGCGACGATAGCGAAACGCACGCTGCCGTGCGCGCCGAGCAAGCTTCTCGCATGGGTAAAACGGAGCGTCGCTTACTGGATTGGCACTGGGCGAACCTCGAGTACGGCTGCAGCGCCTCGTTGAACGACGTGTCGCTGCCGCACTGGAACCAGGATGAAGTTTTCGGTGGCTTTGGAGGAGCGCACTGCATGGTCGGCGGTGGTTACGGACAGATCACGGCGCGACTCGCCGAAGGCCTCAACATTCGTCTCGGCACGCCGGTCGCTGAAGTGCGTCACAACGCGGATGGAGTCGTCGTGGAGACGAAGGATGGAGAAAAGATTGAAGGCGCATCCGTCATCGTCACCGTTCCCTTGGGTTGCTTAAAGGCTGGCGATGTCACCTTTTCCCCGCCACTCGGTGAAATGAAATCCAGCGCCGTGCAACGTCTCGGATTCGGCAACTTGAACAAGGTTGTCCTCGAGTTCGACGAAGCGTTTTGGGACCAATCCATCGATTACTTTGGTTCGGCCATCGATAGCGAAGAAAACCGCGGCCGAAGCTTTATGTTTTGGAACTTGGTACCGGTGAGCGGGAAACCGATGCTCATCTCGCTTATCGCGGGTGACGCGGCGAAATTTGCCGAGAACGAGGGATCGGAATCGATCGTCGCGTCCGTGCTCGCCACGTTGGCGCGCATATGTTTCCCCGACGACCCGTCAAAGATGCCTCCGCTCAAGCAATCTTTAGTGACGCGTTGGCAATCGGATCCCTACGCGAGAGGCTCGTACTCGTTCGTCGCGGTCGGTTCAAAGGGCGCGGCGGACTACGACGATCTCGGAAAGCCCGAAGGTCGCGTCTTGTTCGCGGGCGAGCACACTTGTCGCGAACATCCCGACACCGTCGGCGGCGCCATGCTCACCGGTTGGCGCGCGGCCAGACAGGCGCTCGCCATCAGTCGCGGCCAAGAAGTCTTCGACGAAGTGTTCAATCTCGATGAGATGCGCGGCGCCATCGCGAGACGCGAGAACGACGGCGAGTATCAAGTCGGCGGCGACGATGCCGTGGAACGAATAATCGATCCGAGCGAAATGTACCGCCGACGCATGCAGGAAGATTTGCTCGTCGACACTGGTAAAGAGGAGGCGAAGATCACCTACCGCATCGTTTCCGCGGTGGAGGCGGGCGAAAAGGTTGACGTTCCGGTGGAATTCGCCACCATCATGTTAAAGTTACGAACTGTGCCCGGTCGTCGCGCGATGATCAACGCGCTCCTGGACGACGTGAGCGCGCGCGACCGTCGCGAGTGGGCGTTGAAGAACGAAGGCTTGACGCTTCTCAACGAGTGGCTCAACGAGTCGAAATCCCACACCAAATCTTCCGAGTCCTTGCTCCTGACGATGCGTATGTTGGAACTCTTGTTGGCCATCCCCACGGATCTTCCCGCGCTTCGCGCGAGCGGCATTCCTCGCACGCTGAAGAATCGATTCCAAACGCATGAAAACGGACGTTTGCGTGTACTCGCTCGACAGTGCGGACACAGATGGATGCAAGCGCTCAGTCGTAAATCCGCTGGTTTACCGCCGATCGACGACGCCGAAGAGGAACCGGTGAAAAAACCGCCGCCGCGCAAGAAAACCGCCGGTCTTGGCGTCGCCGTGTTGCTCGGCGGCGCGAGCGCGAACGCCGTCGTCGATGAACCGGAAGATGTCGACGTCGAGATTAAGAAAGATGACTTGAAGATTGAACCCATGAAAACCGCGGAAGAGATCCGAGCGAAACGCGACGCCATTATCTCCGCCGCGCAGGATCTTCCCGAGGGTCAAGCGGCTCTCGCCGCTCGCGAGGCGGCGGATCGTGCCGCGGCGCAAGTCGAAGAAGCGATGCGTCTCGCCGAGGAGGCGCAACGCGCCGCTCGCGAGGCGGAAACCGTCGCGACTTTCGGTCTTCGCATGTCCAAAAAAGACGTCATCTCCTCCTTTGACGCCTTTAGCGACGCCGCGAATAAGAAACGCGAACGCGCCAAGAGTAAAAAGCGCAAGGCGTCCGCCGAAGACGAAGACGAAGACGAAGACGAAGACGAAGACGCGCCGGGCGTCTCCCTCGACGAGTATCACGCCAGGGTCAGAAAACAGGTGCGCCACTACGTGCACGAGCAGCTCCAAGACAAGCGCGATCGAGGCATCGTCACCAAGGCGGAGTGTAAAAAGCTCGAAGAAAAGGTGGTGGATAAAATATTAGAGGGCTCCAAGGGCGTCGACGACGTGCGCAAGGCGTTCATGACGAGCAAACGCAAAGAAAAAATTAAATCTCTCGTCAGCGCGTACTGCCAGTCCACCGTCAAGGCTCGTAAAAAGAGCAAACATTAATGTCACATCTACCACGTACTAGTCTTTCCGCCGTCCTTCTCTTTTCACCGCGTCGTCGTCGCTCGCGTTCGCGTCTTCGTCCCGGTTCTCGTCGGCGAAAACGCGTCGCCGAGAGAGAGACATCATTCATTTATTCCCATTCCGCGTCGCGCGGCGTCGCGTCGAGCGTCATGGCGGGTTTCTCCGGCGCCGTGAAGATCGACCCGGACGCGCTGAGCGATTTCATCGCCCCCTCGCAGGATTGCGTCGTCGCGCTCGACGGTGGTACGCTCGCGCTCGACGTCGACGACGCCGCGGCGGCGGACGGTGAAGTCGCGGTGCGTCGTCGTCGTCGAGACGCGTCCGGCGCGCGCGCGCTCGACGCCGAGATGGCACCGACGTACACGCCCATGTCGTCGGGCGCGCGCGACGGCGAGGCGCTCAAGGTATCGCTGAGCGATTGCTTGGCGTGCAGCGGGTGCGTGACGAGCGCCGAGAGCGTGTTGTTGGAACAACAGTCCGTGGATGAGTTTGTCGACGCGTGCGGGCGATTCGGGAGCGGGGACGGGGTGATCGTCGCGAGCGTCAGTCCGCAGTCGGTGATGAGTCTGAGCGCGGCGTATGGATTGGGTGCGGACGAGACGCGCGCGCGGCTGGGCGGGTTGTTGAAGACGAGCTTCGGCGCGAGACGCGTGTTCGATACTTCGTTCGGTCGAGACGTGGCGTTGGTGGAGACATACGCCGAGTTTGTGGAGAGATTTCAGGGCGAGACGCGCGCGCCCGTGTTGGCGAGCGCGTGTCCGGGGTGGGTGTGTTACGCGGAGAAGACGCACGGCGAACTGGCGACGCCGCTCATGGCGACGACGAAGAGTCCGCAACAAATCATGGGATCTTTCGTTAAGACCGCGGTCGCGCGCGAATACTGCGTGACGCCCGATAAAGTGTATCACTTGACCGTGATGCCGTGCTACGATAAAAAGTTGGAGGCCACTCGCGATGATTTCCTCGTCGACGGCGTCAAAGACGTTGACGTCGTGCTCACCACCGGGGAGGTGACGCTTTTGCTAGAAAAGCGTGGATTGTGTCATCTGCGCGACGCGCCCTCGGAGGCGTTCGATTCGTTCGTGTCTTTGAGCGAACCGGCGCCGGAGAGCGTGCACGCCGCTCCCGTTGTGTCGAGTTCCGGCGGATACGCCGAGTACGTCTTTCGTCGCGCCGCCGCGGAAATGTTCAACGTGCACATCGAGGGTGAGATCGAATGGGTCAAGTTACGGAACGCGGATATGAGAGAGGCGTCGCTCGTTGTGGACGGACAAATCGTGTTGAGTGTCGCCGTCGCGTACGGATTCCGAAACATTCAAAATCTCGTTCGAAGCGTCAAGCTCAAGAAATCAAAGCATCACTTCGTTGAAGTGATGGCATGTCCATCGGGATGTTTGAACGGTGGCGGTCAGATTCCGCCTCGCGAGGGAATCTCAAACAAAGAATTAGTCGACGCTCTCGACGAGCAATATAGAATTACCGCTCGCGCTCGGCCCATGGCAAACGTGTCCAGGCTGTACGACGAGTGGGTCGGCGGCAATCCCGGTTCGCCCAATGCGCGTAAATTACTACGCACGCAGTTTCATGTTCGCGCGAAGACCATCGGTGTCGTTCAACTTAACAATTGGTAGTCCATTACACGCTAGCTCTAGCTCTATTGTTTCTAGTACACGTAATTGATTTAGATTTTTCGCGGACGAGGCGCCACTGCGAGCTCGCACGATTCGAGGCGAAGCGTGATCAAAGCCTTCGGTTCCGGCGGACTGGCGTTCGGAGGAATTCGAAGCTCGCACTCGCTGCAAATGAGAGCGAGTAAAAGAACGCTCTCCATCATCGCGAAACCCGTCCCGATGCAAACACGCGGTCCGCCGCCGAATGGAAAGTATGCGTCGTTCGGTCCAAGATTTTTCAACGCGTCTCGCGCCAGCGTTCCGTCAGAGTACGGGCTTTGCACCAACCACCTCTCGGGTTTGAACGCCGTCGGGTCTTCCCAATATTTCGGATCTCTCTGGACGAGGTACGGCGCGATGAGCACGGTCGTGCCTTTGGTGACGAAGACGCCCTGATGAAGCTCGACGTCTTGCGAGGCGCATCTCCCGACCATGTACGCCGGAGGGCGAATTCGCAGTGTCTCCAGAACGCACGCCTCTGTGTAAGGCAAGTGACGGAAATCACCCGCATCAAGCCCCGTTCCTTTCGATTTCAACAGTTCGCGAACTTCTTCTGCGATGTTATCTCCCACATCTGGTCGCTCGGCAATCAGCGCGCATGCCCACGAAAGTAAGATGGCGCTCGTCTCTTGTCCCGCAACCATGAGCGTCATGAGTTCATCGCGCAGCGCCTGATCACTCATACCGGAACCATCCGCATCTTCGTCGTCCGTTGCGCGCAACAGACGATCGAGCAAATCTAACTCTCCATTGTCGTCTCCTCGCGCCGCGGCGTCTCGGCGTTTCGCAATGATGGCGTACACCTCTTCGTCCAGTCTCTTCACGGCGTCGTTGTACCTAATGTTATCAAACGTGGGCGCCCACTCGGGAATAACCATTCCCGTCGCCGCGCGTCGTCCGAAAAACTCAAAACTATCTTTAATCGCGCCGTTAATCTTGCTCGCGCGAGCGCCCGCGACGTCCGTTCCGAACAGCGCGCTCGCCACGATTTCCAACGTTGCGTCGTTAAAATCCGCGTACACGTCTCGAACACCGCGTTTCGACCACTTATCGCGCACTAACCGCCCTCCCACCTCCACCATGCACCTCGCGTACGTCTCCACGGCGGCTCTTCTGAACGCCGGATTACTCAGACGTCGCTGACGCGCCCACGTCTCGCCGTCGCTCACGAGCAATCCATTCCCCGCTAGAGACGACCCCGGAAAGAACGCCGTGCCCTCCTTCTGAAAACAATCGCTCTTATCCAACAGCACGTCCCGCGCCAACGCGGGCGAGCTCACGAGGACGACGCGCTCGCCCGCCAACGTCAAACCGCTGGCGTCGCCGTGCGCCCGGGACACCCTCTCTATAAACTTTAACGGATCATACGCCAACTCCAGCGCCACGTCCTCGCGCGGTCCGCTCGGAAACCCGATCGGCATCCCTTTCGCCCCCCCCACGACGTCGCTCGCGACCCCTCCGATCGCGCGCAACGACGCCGCGGCGAACGCATCGAACGCGCCTCGAAACATCTCCTCCGCCTCGTTCCTTCGCGCTCGACACCGCGCGCGCGCACCGCGCGCGCGCACCCCGCGCGACACCGACGCGAACGACGCGTCCATCGCCCGCGTCCGCGTCCGCCTCCCCGCGCCCGCGTCACTCCCCGCGCGCATCCTCCGCGTCGAGAAATTGCGCATCACGAATCATTCATCATCGCCATTCGTTCGCGCGCCGCGTCGTCGCTCACGTCCCTCGCGCGACGCGTATATGGGTTTCCTCGGCGGTATCTTCGGCGGTAAATCGTCCAAGCAGACGTCCGCGCAGTCGTCGTCCATCGGCGCGCACGCGTCGTGCGCGAAATCATCATCATCATCCGGCGCGTGCGGAACCGCGGGCGCGGCGTGTCCGTGGAAGGACTGTCGGTGCGGCGCGGGGTGTAAGTGCGGCGCGAGTTGCAAGTGCGGGAGCGTTCGACGGTGAGCGAGAGACGAGGCGCGAGGACGAGGAGGTCGGTTCGGGGAAAGACGTGATTCTGATTCGATCGCGTGAGGGTTGTCGAAGACGGCGTCGGCGTCGCGGGCGAGCGCGCCATGTCGAGTCAGGAGACGACGAGACGGTCTCGGGCGCGATACTTCGCGAGGCGATGCGTGCAAAAAATGAATTTACCGGTCGTGCTCGTCGTCGTCGTGTACGGCGCGGTGTATGAGACGACGATGAAGTGCGCGTTCGAGACGGGAAGACACGGGACGACGCGCGAGGCGGCGTTCGCGTGCACGGCGGCGCTCGGGGCGGTGATGTACGCGTGCACGGTGATGCGAGATCCGGGACGGGTGCCGCTCGATTACGTTCCGAAGGTGGAGGAGGGCGACGCGCTCGTGGAGGCGAAGCGTAAGGGTGGAGGGTTTAGGTATTGTCAAAAATGCGAACGGCACAAACCGCCGAGGACGCATCATTGTCGCGTGTGCAAAAGGTGCGTGTTGCGCATGGATCATCACTGCGTGTGGGTGAATAATTGCGTCGGGCATTACAATTATAAGAGTTTCTTCTTGTTTTTGTTTTATGCCACCGTGTCTCTGGCGCAATCGGTGTATTATCTGAGCGATTACGCGCGAGACGAAGTCTTCGCGGCGACGGGCACGGCGAGCGTCAAGGGGGCGGCTGCGGCGACGGGATGTCTCATCCTTGCGTTCGCGCTCGCGCTCGCGCTCACTGGACTCTTCTTCTGGCACGTGCGTTTGGTGTTGAACAATAAAACCACGATCGAGCACTACGAGGGCGTGCGATCGAGACACAACAACATTCCCACCGTCGTCGAGCATCCGTACTCGCTCGGCGTCGTCGCCAATTTGCGAGAAATTCTCGGCAGAAACATCTTGTTGTGGTTCACCCCGGGGTGTAAGATCACCGGCGACGGCACGCGGTACCCGAACGTGTTAGAGATGTCCAGGCAGCGATGGGATCGCACCGTCCGAAAGAAGGAGGGTGAGCTCACCGTCCTTTAATAATCAAAGCATTCTTCACAAAAAAATCTGCCTCAGCGTCACTCGAGCGCGCGGAAGATGAGGTCTCGAATCGCGCTCGCGCTCGTCGCCGTCCTCGCCGCGTGCGTCGACGCGGCGTTCGGAAAACAACCGAATCTTCGTGGATTACCTCCCACGCTTCACGCGGTGCGTCGAGCCCGAATGAGGGCGATCGCGCGCGCGATTGCGTACGCGTACACATCTTGTCCCGAGAACTACCGATCGAACGCGTCGACTGACGATGGCGCCGCTCTCTGTCGCGATCGACGCAGGTGTTGTCCAACGTTGACATCGGTGCGTGTCCCGATCACAACTCTGGGCATCGTCGCGCGAACACCGCGGCGACGACGTACCTGAAGCGAGGCGAGCTCGACCAGGCGTTGGCGTGTTTCGTCGCCGCGTTGAGCTCGAAACAAAATTTCCCACCCGCGCTGTACGGCATCGGCGAGACGTTCGCGAAACGCACGCCGAGTGGATTCGAGATGGCGAGGGAGAGTTACGAGCTGTCGCTGAAACATTGGCCGGAATTTGTGGATGCGCACATCGCGCTCGGAGACTTGTGGGCGGATCGAGGCGATCGAACACGGGCTGAGATGCATTATGAATCGGCGACGAAAACGAGGCCGAAGGACGCGTTGGCGTGGGATGCGTTGGCGAGGAATCAGATGAACGATGGGAGATTGGATCAAGCCGTGGAGACGTACGACACGGCCATCGATTCGGTGGTGAACGAAGTGCCCGGGTTGTACTTCAGCAGAGGCCGAGCGCAACTTTTGAGAGAAGAATTTGAGGCGTGCGCGAACGACGCGTCGCACGCGTTAAAAAGGGCGAGTCAGTTCGGTCAGGCATACCATTTATTAGCCGCGTGCTCGTTGAAATTGTCGGGTCCGAACGCGCCGTCGACGAACGACCTGGAGACATACTTTCGTCAGGCGACGCAACTCGAACCAGAGTTTGCGGACCACTTTCTCGACTTTGCTCGATTCGTGTACGATGACGACCACGCGCGCGAATCCGAAGCGCGGCGAATAATCGAAATCGGCCTCGAGGGTGATCTCGAGGACGGCGAACGCGCCAAGCTAGAGGACGGGTTGTCAAAGTTTAACGAGTTCGTGACATCCACGAAGGCGAGCCGCGACGAGCTTTGATAATGACAATTGCGTAATTGCGATATGCGTGCATTTAAGTTAGTATTACATGTAGAGTCAGGTTATTCCGACGTTAATCGCGCGTTAATTTCAGCGTCATTCCTGTCTCTCCCACCTCGGCGGGCTCCGGATCCCCATTTATTGCTGGGTTTGCTGTACGGCGTCGCGTGTTGCTCCCGGTTTTCCCTGCCTCGTCCTCTAGACGGACCACCGCGTCGCTGCGGAGGCCCGGGGGGACCCGGAGGCACGATGTGCGCCCATTTACAACTGTTGCCGCGAGTGCACCTTCCGACGCTGAAATCGTAGCATCGCGTCGGCCCGCCGCCACCTCCGGCGCGTCGGCCTCCGCCACCTCCGGCGTGTCGGCCTCCGCCACCGCCCGCCTGAATGCGTCCGGTCTGCAAAACGTTTCGCATGTGATCTCTCGCGCGTTCGCGCGCTCTCGCGTCGTGGCTGAATATGAGCATCAACTCTTGTTCGGGGACGTCGCTAGGGTCCGGGATATTGAAGCAAAACGTTCCCGTCATGCTTTCAATCTGACGCAGCGTATCGCCGCCCTTGCCGTAAATGCGACTGATGCCGCCGAATCCCGCCTTGACGGGAAGCGTGGAGACGTCATCGCGCTCGTTGAGCGGGATATCGTTCGTCAGCGTGCCCTTTTGTTGCTTCATCAACCATCGAGTGTAATCCCAGCACCTCGCGCGCTCGGCCCGGTCGCCCGTCATGACTGCGAGTAAACCGATGTATTCGAGCGGACACCCCGCCGCCTTTGACACTTTTCTGCGCACGCAACCCTGCGACGAATGTAACGAAAACACACGGTCAGTGTCGAGATTCGATGACGCAATTGAAACAATCGCGATGACGCGTGAGCGATGGATGTACGGGTAGACATGAAAGCGTTCACTCGCTGGACGGCATACTGGCCCACAGCGGCGAGACAGAAAACACCCGCATATTTCAGACAGAATTTATTGTTCGCACGAGAGAGAGCTTCGAGTGATCTAACGTCCGGCACGGTTGTGCGCCGTACGGATCTACTCGTCGTGCGTAGAGAAGAGAAAAAACGAAAAATGCAACGTATGGCGTCGCGTCGTGCTCGACGTACCTCTCTTCCTACGGCGAAACTGAGCTCTTCCTCGTTGGCGAAGGGAAACACGTCGAATCCCCACCCGTCGCCGAGTCCGTCTCCCGGTTGGTTAAACCTAATCTTCAACTTTTTATCCTCGCTTACGTACGTTCCCGGCAGCTTCCTCTCGATCGAACTCATCACCTGAAGCTCCGACCCGCGTCTCGCCTTGCGATTTCCGAGTATGATTAACTTTTCCGGCGCGTCCTCGGGATCCGTCGTCGGCTTGCCGAAAAACATCAACGTCCCGTTATCAGCCTCGATGCGCCTCAACCCTTGACCTTGTTTCCCCGTGATGTACGCCGTGCACGACGGCGGAACATCCACAACGCTCATATCGTCTCTCGGCGCCGACGTGTCCACGCTAATCTTCCCGACGCGCTGTCGCAACACCCACTCGGCGTATTGCTTGGCTCTCGCCACCGCCTCCTCCGAACCCGAAATCGTCACCGTCTGGTTCTCCTCCGCGTCTCCATCCAAGGGTACGATCTCAAATTTCGCCCTACTCACGCGCATCAACTTCCTCTTCGTCGCTCCCTTCGTCCCGATCAAGAACCTCGCGTCCGCCTGCGAGATGACGAGCGTCGCCGTGGATTGGTCTCTCGGCGCCGGCGCCTCCGCGGCGCCGCGTTCGCCCTCGTCCATCGCCGCGTCCACCTCCGCCTCCGCGAGTTCCGCTTCGGGCGAACGCTGACGACCACCCTCATCCTCCATCATCGCCTCGGCGTCCATGGCGTCGTCCTCGCGCGCGTGCGAGTCGTCCCGCGCGTCGTCCCGCGCGTCGTTAGGTTTGTACGCGCCGAACGTTCACGCGACGCCACGGACGCGACGCGCGCGCGTCGAGGCGCGAGGACGTCGATGAATCCACGCGGTACGGTTTCGCGCGCGTGCGTCGTCGCGCGCGTGCGTGGGTCGCGCCGCGCGTCGAGGTGTGTGATGATCTCGAAAGTCTCGATCGGATGCGCCTTTGCTCCGCGCCGACGCCGAGAGGAGACCGCCGAGAAGAAATGAAATGGAATGTAGAATACACACGAATGATACACGCGATGGCGACGCGAACGAGAGGGAAAGAAGATCGAGCGCTCGATGAGTCGTCACCCGGTGACGTAAAAATCCATCTCGTCCGTCCCCTTGTTGATCTCGTGCGCGTCGACCTCGTCCCACGGCACGAAGACGAGCGTGCTCATGCCTCGGTTGGCGATGCGCACGGCGGCGGTTCCGTCGAATTTATGATCGGTGATCCCGAGACCGCGTCGGTAGAGATGCTCCTCGTCGTCTATGGCGTCCCACTCGTCCTCGGTCGGCGACGGTGGGACGTTTTCATCATCCACCATGGCGATTTTCACCACGTCCATTCGGTTGGACGCGCCCGGTTTAGTCCCTCGAAGTCTCGTCCAAAAGTGCGTCGTGCTCAGCTCGCCGTTATTTCTCGGTCGAATCACCTGGCAGTGCACTCTGTCTTCGCCCTCGATCGTGTATCCACCGTGATAGACGTCGCTCGATCGCGCGCACGCCGCTCGATCCCGTAAAAGCTTGGCCTCCGTCTTCAATTTATGCGGCGACGTCTTACAGACGAAGCCTCCGCTCGCGTCGAATCTAAAAAATCTATAGTACACTACGAGGTGCACGCACTTGGCGTTCTCCATCGTCTTCGCCCCGGGTTTGATGTACGTGTTTCTCGACACGTACAGGCCGTCCGTGCGCAGGCGCAGCCTCTTATGAAACATGGTTCGCCAACAACCGGCGTAGAGTCGTCGACACGCCTCGTGCGTCTCCTTGGGCGTCTCTCTGTGCGAGTACGCGTCGAGACAAAAGGCGCGCCAGGCGTCCTCGCGCGTGTGAACAAAGTCTCTGAACGAAACGCACGTCACGGCGAGTCGAGCGAACCAGCGCGGACCGAGGCGCGTGGCGATTTCCATCAAGGAATTTTCGTCCAGGGTCGACATGATGATGGGACGCTCGATCTCGGGCGCGTCGCGAGGGCGACGACGGTCGAGGAGGGCGAGCCAAGGTCGAGTGAACATGTTGGCGTACGCGGCGTCGGTCGCGAGGGGGCGACGGAGGATGACATCGGAGGCCATCGCCCGCGCGCCCGCGGACGCCTCGCGCCGCTATGTGAAGGCGCGGCGGCGAGCGCGTCGCGATTTTAGAGCGACGAGCGGAGGCATCGACCGACCGGTAGTGGTGGTCTAACGGTGACTAGGGTTGGATTACATCGCCCTCACGCGCTCTTCATGGGATCGAACGCGTCGAAGGCTTCGCGGAATTTCGTCGCTCGCTCGGTTTCCTTGTCTTCGTCCTCCATGCAACTTTGCCAATTGGCTCGCTCGGGCGCCTTGATGAGATGCGAGATGACTTCGCGGCCGAATTGCATCCAATGCTTTTCGCCTTTCTCTATGGTGCGGATGAGGATGGCGCCGTCCGGAAGGTGGATGGCGTAGTACTCGCCGTCGTCGGCGACAGCCTTGATGGCGGTTTGGGCCTCTACGGCGTTCGCGGGCGGATCGAGTTTCGTCCAGGAAAAGTCCAGTCGCTTCGCCGCCTGTTTGAAAATCTTCTCGGCGAGCGCCGCGCGATCGGCGGCCACCGGGACGCAGTTCATGTGGCAGTGGTTTCCGCCCTTGTTCCGGAGCTCCAAGTGACGCTCGAAGACGACGAGACGCTTGTCCGCCGATTGCGCGAAACGACGAAGCGCGCCGATGTAGTTCCACATCTCCGTCGCCGTGCTTTCGGGAACACCGGCAAACGACGGAACGTGCTCGACCGGTACGATTTGACAGTGTTCTTCCGTCAAGCCACCCTTATCCATGCTCATGAAGCACTCGTTACCGATGCTCACCACCAAGTGTAAATCCTTTTCGTTCGACAAGCAGAACCAGCATCCACCAGGTGCGACGCCCGGAGGAGGCCCTCGCTCTTTCGGTTTACCGGTTGACATCTCGACCGTGATGTCACGACCGAAAAACGACGCTTGGTTGCGTTCCAACGCCGCCTGTACGCCTTCGGAGGTGGCGAAAGAAATGTGGCAAAAGCCGCGAGACTGTTGACCCCCGGGTTTCATCGCTAAGCGCACGTCCACGAGTTCGCCGCATTCACTGAAATACTGTGCGATGGCACCTTCGTCAGCCTTCCAACTCAAGTTTCGAACGTAAATAGTCTTGTCGGGATCGCCCTTGATTTCTCTCGGTTTACCGCGGTCCTCAGCCTTGGGCTTCTTCGCGCCGTCGCGCCAGTCTGGTTGCAAATCCGCCGCGCGACGCTTTTGTCCCAACGCTTGCAGATACGGATTCGGGCCCGTGTCCGGAGGAATCTTGCACAACACCGCGCGATCGATGCCAGAACCGGGTTCTACTTTTAACGCGTGCATCCACTTTTCTCCGTCCGTGTTTCCGCAGTTGCCGATGTTGATGAAGCGCGTCACCCACGGTGATTCGCTCGGATCATTCTTCGGATTGATGTACGGCTCGCGTTCGAAAAAGAATGGGTGCGACGCGGCGAAATGATACCGCGGTGTGAGCGTCAACGCCAATGCGCGAGACACCGGACTACCGGTGGAACTCGCGCTCTTCGCCTCGTTGCCGACTTCGCGTCCGTGTATGTCCAGCGTCCCCGCCGGCCAATCTCTCGTGAGAAGAACATCGACGACATCCCTTTTCCGCATATCGTCGAAACTCGCCTTCATCGACGTCACGTCGTCCTCCGTCGTCTCGCCGTTTCTCTTCGCCGTCGACTTGCCCAGCGCGCTCGCGTCCTCGTACGACAACACGTCGTAGCGTCCGGGCAACGACGCCACCTTCAACCCACCGCACAGATCATACACTCGAGACTCACTCAAAAAGTACACGTTGGGCGCGATCTCCAGCACCCCTCGCGCCGAGGACGACTCGTTTGCCGTCCCCGCCGCCGCCCTGCTCTGCGCGTACTCCAATCCCTTCTCCCCGTCCGCGTCGATAAAGTACACCGGCACCGGCGCGCTCTTCGTCCCCGCGACGTACGGTTCCATCGTCACCGCCGCGTCGTCGCCGTCGTAAATCCTTCCCGCGACGAACACGGCGTCGAACGGTCCAGCCTTTGGATTGCCGTGCACCGTCTCCACGCGCGCGACGAGGGCGTCGAACGCGCCCTTAGCGTCTCCGGCGACGATGACGCGTCGCGGCGACGGCTCGGTCGTCATCGCGCGCGCGTCTCTGCACGGCCGGGCGGACGCGCGGGATGGACGGCGCGACGTCGTGTGAGGGCGCGCGCGCGGCGAGGACGTGGCGGCTGGGCTGGTCGGGGCACGCGGGCGCGCGCCGTCGGTGTACGTTTCGGTTTGTTTTACACGCGCCTCGAGCGCGGAGTCTCGCGGGTGACACTTACGCGAGTTTTGGAGCGAGCCAATCGAGCGCGGCGTCGACCCAGGCGCCCTGTCGATCGATGTCGTCGTCCTCGAAGCCGGCGACCACGTCGTGGGCGACGCCGCGTTCCTCCAGACTACGAATGAAATCGCCGAGTTCGGCGACGGTTTTCTTCCCGGGAACGAGAGCGATTCTCGCGCCGTCGGCGTTGAGTTGCTCGCGCACCCACGCGTCGCGAATGATCTGCGTGACGTCGTACGGGGTCCAATCCTCGTCGCGAGGGAACGCCTCGTTCCAAGACCCCCAATACGAAGGACGCTCGAGGTCTTTGACTTCCCACGGCCGTTCGATCGCCTTGTATCCACCCAAGATGGGCACGTCCGCGGCGACGACCGCTTCGAACGCGTTGGGTCGTCGCATCAATAGACTCAGCGCGCCGTATCCACCCGTACCGAAACCCAAGAGAAACATCTTCCCCGCGTTGTGCGCCGCTCGAAAATGCGGCAACATCACCTTGAGTAAATAACTCTCGTGGTTCATCGTCGACGAATCGTTCAACCACGTCGGCGTGTTGAATGAACACTCCACTACGATCAATTCGTTCTCCTTGTACCCCTTCGTCTTGCACACGCTCGACGTCAGAGACACCTTCCCGTCCCGAGGCCCGAAGCCCGCCTCCCCGTTGACGCAAATCACCGTCGGATACGGCTGCGCTCTGTTCGCGTCGTATCCCTCGGGAAGCTTCACGCGGTACCTACCGGGCACCACCACAGTCGATTTCACGTCGTACGCGTAGGATTCCGGAAAATACACCTTGTGCGGTTGCAACGCGTCGAAACTGCGCGTCGTCGCGAAAAAGCGCGCGCGCGTCGGTCAGTCCCCGTGTCGTCGCTCTCTCGACATTTCCCTCCCGTCTCTCCCCTCTCTCCCGTCTCATCGACGCTCGAACGCACCTAGAGTACTCTTCTCCCCCTCCGTACTCGTGTCTCTCCGCCATGTTCGCGTTTCCCGGGACGAAACTCGCGCCGTCGTCCATCGCGGCCGCCGTCCCGCGCGCCGCCCCGCGCGCGCGTCTCGTCGCGCGCGCGCCGTCTCGTCGCGCGCTCGCGACCGCGGCGCGAGACGCGCGCGCGGACGTGGACGCGCGTTCGATCGTCATCGCGTTCGCGTTCGCGCGAGGGCGTCGGGCGAGGCGACGTGTGACGACGACGAGACGACGAGCGAGAGGGTAATGAATGGTGAATGGAAATGGCGCATTCGCGGGTGGGCGACTGAATTACCGAGACGTCATCGAGAGGGGAAAAATCGTCGACGTCTCGCGCCCGTGGTGGACCCGTGGGCGCTGTCGGTGATGATGGCGTCGTCGGCGCTGGTGATGACGATGGATGACGGCGAGGCGGGGTCGGTGGCGTTGGTGGCGACGACGACGAAGACGCCGTCGGGGGACGCGGCGACGGCGTCGACGCCGACGAGATCGATGGATTGGAGCTTCTCTCGAACCACGGGTCGGTGATAATCGGTGATGTCGACGACGACGAGGGCGCCGATGCCTTTGGCGGCGATGTAGGCGTTGGGACCGCGAACGCTGACGTCGCGCGCGCCTTTGAGATCGGCGTGCGCCATGGGCGTCCAATCGAAATCCTCCGAGTCGTATCCGCCGGCGTACATGGCGGTTAAATATTCCGGCGCCCCGAAGGCGGAGCTGTTGAGGATGGAAAACGCGCCCTCGTGGACGTCGGGGGAGACGACGAACGTGTACCAACGATCGCTCTCCCCGACGCCGACGCACGTCCCGCTCGCGCTCTCCAACCGACTATCCTTGACGCTCCCGACGAGTTGCATCGAACCCGCCGGCGTGTATTTCAACGTCGTCACCCGACGCGTCCGCGAACTCACCGCTCGAATCGTCTGTCTCGACGCCGGACCGAGCTGTATCTTATCTATTCCCGAGAGCTGGTACGCCGACGCGACGAAAACCGGGGGCTCTTTCTCCTTTGGATCCAAACGCGCCGCCACCACCGTCGCGTGAAACCCGGACGCTATGAACGCCAACGTATCGTTCACCACCACCAAATCGCGCGGTTCCGCGATTTTACTCACCCCTACCATCGCGTGCACTCGATTCGCGCTCTTCCCGTCCGCAGAGACGGCGTAAATGAGAAACGAATTCGTCTTGGCGCATGTGACGCCGAGCCGCACGCGCGCCTTCGCCGCGAGCCCAGCTCTCGCGCTCTCGTACGCGAACAATCCCTCGCACGGGCCGACGTCGGAGATATCGGCGAGCGTCACCTTTGAGGGCGTCCCCGAGAGCGCGACGGCGGTGATCTCGCGCGCACCGACCGCGTACGCCGTCGCGGACGCGCGAGCCGCGGATGACGAGTGGAGGAATTCAATAGTCGAGACGTCGGCGTCCACGAACGGTGGACCTATGGCCGTGAGATCGGCCGCGGTCGAGACGCTCGCGATGTGCGCGAGGACACACAGCGCGAGCGCGAGCGCGCGCGCGAGCGCGAGGCGACGCGTCATGGTGTGTGGACGAACGATGGTCGGTGAGTGGGACGGTTTGAAAAAAATCCGCGGAAACGCGCGGCGCGAGACATCGACGCGCGAACGTGGGCGAATGGGCGAGCGTGGGCGTGCGTATCGTACAAATCATTATTCTATTGGTAAATCTACACATCACGGCGCATCTTGTGCACGAGATCGGGTTCGGCGTAGTTGATTCTGGAGACGTTTCTGCGCGCGCGCCGCGAGTTGGCTGAATAGAGCGGCGGCGAGGGCTTCGGCCAGATGAGAGATGCGTGTTGTTTCGGTACGTCGGCGATGATGTCCATGGGTGATTTCGACTCGTCGCGCGTCGGCGATCGCGGTGCGGTGCCGACCGGCGAGACGGGCGGCGTCGCGGGTGGCGGGCGATTTTCATCCGTCGCGTCGCTCATTTCCTCGCGCGCGATGTCGTCCTCGCTCGGTCGACCGACGATCGGTCGACGAAGCTTCTTCTTGAGACTCGGTTCCGCATAATTGATCATTTTCATGGCATGTCGCGCCCGAAGCGCGCGTCTCGCCGTCTCACCGACGGCGGGGGGACGCTCGGAATCGTTCAACGCTTTCGCCGTCGTTTTCGGAGTTCTGCGAGGCGTCTTCCCTATCACCTTACGCTCGTGTGCAGCCTCCGAAAGTGTCATCGATAAATCACGCAGCGCCTCCGCGGCTTCCACCAATCCAAACAATCCCTCGTCGCCCTCCTCTTCCGAAGAAGACGACGCCGAATCGCTCGAGTCGTCTGCCAAGACGCGCAAATCGCGTCTCGCCGGCCGCGTCGCCGCCTTTTTCACATTCGCCAATTCGATTCGCAACCGACACCCCTCGTCCCGCGCCGCGCGCAGTTCCGTCAACCACAACTGTTTCTCCTCCTCCACCGTCTTCCGAACGATCTGAAGCGCGGTGGACATCGCACGCGCGCTCGCCTCGGCGCGTTGCGCTCGAAGTTCCGACTCAGCCGCGTTCGACCGAAGCTGTTCCCGCGTCGCCCGTCGCGCGTCGTCAGTCGCCCGCCATCGCGACGCGAACGAAAAGGGATCCGCGCGCCTCCTCTCCCGCCTCCTCTCGCGCGCGATCGCGCCTCTCGCGTCGGTCGTTCGCGCACAAAGTTGGCACCCACACGACCGTCGACCCGCGTCGTCCTCCCGCGCGCGCGCACCTTTGTGTTCGCTCGCGCGAGCTCGGCGTTGACCTGCGCGAATCGAGCGCAGAGATTTTTATCGTTCACCATCGCGCGCGCGCGCGGCGACGACGCGCGACGGTGTGTGGGTCGCGTTCGATGTGTCGTCTCGAATCGTGACTCGTCATCCGAGAGACTCGTCCGAGAGTTGAGAACCCACCCTCACCCGCGAGAGCCGAGAGTGGGCGACGCGCGTCGAGCCGGTCGCGAGCGACGCGCGAGATCTCGCGAGAGCGTCGCGCGGTCGTCGTCTCGTCCCTTCCCGGGCGTTCAGAGTCCGCGCGCGCGTCGATCGCGCGCGAAGGATGGTCATGTCGACGCCATCGTCGACCGCGCTGACGTCGCGCATCTCGCGCGCGTTTCGCGCGGGGTCGAGCGTCCGCGTCCGCGTCGCGCGCGCGCGCGATGGGAGACGTCATTCGATCGTTCGCCGCGCCGATGGGTCCGGTGGACGCGGGAGAGGCGATGGAAAGGCGCAAGATGTCGACGAGAGGGAAGGGGTCGACTGGGACGGCGCGTGGAACGCGTTCAAGAGAGACTTCGTCGGCGACGACGCGAAGATGCCGAACGATTACGTGGAGACTAGGTTTCAGAGTAACAGGTACGCATCGTCTCGTCACTTTCCATCGCGTTCGACGCGTCGCATCGCGATGAAAAAGACTGACGCGTTCGCGTTCGTCCCTCGCGCTCGCGCAGACGCGCCCCCGACGCCGACGCGAAACAACAAATTTACGACGACGAAGATCGCGTCTTGAACATCGCGACGTCTCAAAAGGTCACCGCGGCCAGTCTCGTTGTCGTCGCCGCGCTCTTGTTTCTCTTCATCGTCGTCATAGGTCCACCGCCGAGCGACGGTCGGTGCACGCTGCCCTGGTGCGGGTGACGGCGAGGTTTGTAATTGTCTCACATCAACAATTCACCGCCCTCACCCTCGCGCGTCGTCGCCCTCTTCGTCCGCGCGAGACGCGTCGCGACGCGCGAGATGCGTTTTATCCTCGCTCGCGACCGTCGCGACGCGTCTCGGCCCGCGCCGCGCGTCTCGCGCGCGATGTCTCGCGCGTGACTCAGCGATTGGATATTTTCGTTTTCATACTTTCGTGCCTTTAACGGTATCACTTCGAAAAGTCCGCGTCAGCACGCGCGCGGCGGTCGACGGGTTCGTTCCTCTCGCGACGATCTTCCCGCAGACGCCGACGTTCGCGTCCGCGCGGGGACCGATCGCGCGCGAATCGCGTGCGCAAACCTTTCCTCGATCCGTTCGAGCCACCGCGAGCGCGTTCGACGACGCGTGCGAGTCGGCGCGAGGGGAATCTTTCGAAAATCCTCCTCGGGACGGCGCGCGTGGGCTTTAGTGTTCGTCTCGACGTCGACGCGAAGGACGCGCGCGCGAGACGCGAAGGACGCGCGCGCGAGGGGCGGTGACGGTGAGAAGGCCTTTCGTCGCGCGTCATGGGACGGTACACGTTCGACTCGACGACGCAGGACGCGAAGAAAACGCTCGCGTTGAACGCCCCGAGGACGGTTGGAAAAGTGCACGTCCCGGCGCCGGGGGTGACGGCGGGAACGGAGGCGGACGGTGATTCCGGATCCGGAAAATCGGTGGAGGCGCCTCTGTTCGGAGGGGTGTATGGAATCGGCAACTCGCAGGACCTTCGGCAGAGCGTGAGCGAGTCGGAGGTTGGAACGCCGGGACGCGGGGCGGAGGCGAGTCAGTGGAATAAGACGAGAACACGGAGGGTGAGCGGGTCGTCGGGATCAAAGTCTCCGAGTGAGACGGATTGCGAGCAGAGCAATAACGCGGTGAAAAATACGCGTCAAGCGAATGGTTTGGTTCATAAGGATCTAGTGAAGAACTTGAAGGCGCAGGCTCGTCGACACGAGTCGAGAACGTCGCTGTATCGGGGAGTATCGCTATTGAGACAAACAGGGAAATTTCACGCTCAGATCAATGTGCAGAGAAAACAACTTCATCTCGGCTTCTTCTTCAGCGAAGAGGAAGCGGCGAGGGCGTACGATCGAGCGGCGATATTCAAGGCGTCCGTGGAGGGTGGCGCTATCTGTACTAATATGGACATCAGCGAATACAAGGATGAAATTCCGATGCTGCAGAGTTTAACGCAACCGGAGCTTTTGGCCTTGTTACACGAAATGAAGGTGAAGAGTAACGAAAGTTCGGCACCATCATCTCCGAGAAAGTCTTTAAAGGTCAAAACGAGTGCGAACACTAAATCTTTCGCTCGTAATGACCAACATAACTCGGGGGTTGAACACGTGCGCGTCAAGATGCCTTGCGAGCCGCCGTCGAGCCCTCGGTTTGACGCTTTGAGCAACGCCGCCGTCGTCGCGGAGGATCGCGAACTTATGGGTGTGGCGAAAGTCGCAGTCACGGCGGTGGCCTCTATTCCGCGTCCTCGAGTGATTGATTTGCACGTCAGCAAGAGACGCCGAACGCGTCTCTTGCCTCGGCAAGCTCCCGCTGCCGCGTAAACGCGCGCCAGACGCGCGGGATATTTTGAGTGTTTGCGCAATTGATAAATGGATCACTTAATACACGCGGTTATCGCCGCCGGATCCTTGATTTTGTGGTACGAGACCCATCTGCTCGTTTTTTGTGTAGTTTCAACCGGACCCTTGCGAAGAGAGTCCGCGCGAAACTTTGTTGTAACATTACATCAGACCGAAAATTTTTATTCTGATGCTACAAAACGCGTCACACGGCTATAATAACTTCTACTCATCAAACCCATTCATCTCATTCATCCATCCGACGCGTTACTTTTTCCCCTTGCGAGTCTTTTTTGCGCCGCCCTTGGTCTCAGCCGCCGCCGCGCGTTTGCGTCCCTTTTTCTCTTCGCCCTCCCCGCCTCGCGCCTCGTCCTCGCCCGACGCGCCACCCTCACCCGAGCCCTTCACACACGCCTTCAACAACTCCTTCGCCGCCCCTTCGCCTCGTTCCAGCATCTTCGCCGCCTCCTCCACGCTCGCCGTCGCCCGCCTCGCGCCCGCGCTCGCCCCTCTCGCGCCGTCCCCAATCCTCGCTCGCGTCTCCTCGATCTTCCTCGCGTACGCCTCCACCCGCGTCAATTCCTTTGACGTCGCGTGTTTCTCCGGATCAACGCCCAGCGTGCGCAGGTACATCCCGAACAGCGTCGCGATCGCGCGCGCCGCCTCGCAGTGCACCTCGGCGCGCTCGAGCGGTCGCAATTCCTTCGTCACCGCGCGTCGATCGGCGTCGAGAAACGGCGCGAGCGCCGCCTCGATCTCGCGAGTCGCGCGTTCGAACGCCTCGACGGACGCGCGGGCGTCGTCGGGGAGTCCCTCGGACGTCGCCATGACGAGCGCGCGCGCGACGGTGTGTCGGCGCATCGATGGACGCGCGGGCGTCCGCAGTGTCGCGCGCGGAATCGAACGCGGCGAGCGCGCGAGGGCGCGAACGGGTGGACACGAACGCGCGTCGGTGTTCGCGCGGGCGCGAGAGGACGTCAAGCGCGTCGCCGTGACGCGGCGCGGACGTCAACGAACGAGCGCAGATGACGACGACGAAGAGAAAACTCGTCGGATGCGCCAATTTCGTGCGCAACAATCCGCGAAGCGACGCGTTCGAGTGCGAGGGATTTCACCACATCGAGTTCTGGTGCGGCGACGCGACGAACGCGGCGGCGAGGTTCGGCGTCGGGTTGGGCATGGGGTTGACGTGTAAGAGCGACGCGAGCACCGGGAACGGGACGTTCGCGTCGTACGTCATGAAATCGAACCATCTGACGTTTGCGTTCACGGCACCGTACGGGACGGAGAATGAAAGTGTGACGAAAAGGGGTGCGCCGCATCCGGGACACGAGCGAGGGACGATGACGGCGTTTTTCGAAAAGCACGGTTTGGCGGTGCGCGCGGTGGGCGTGCGCGTGACGGACGCGCGCGCGGCGTACGAAGCGGCGGTGCAGCGTGGTGCGCGCGGTGTGTTGGAGCCACGAGTGTTGACGCACGCGAAGGATGATGGTAAGGTTCGAGGTGGACAGGTGATCTCGGAGGTGGAGCTGTACGGGGACGTGGTGTTGCGTTTCGTAAACGCGACGGATGGATTTGACGGCGATTACTTGTGCGATTACGTCGCGACTCCGGAAGCTCCCGACGTTTCTTACGGGTTGCAAAGGCTCGATCACGCGGTTGGCAACGTGCACAACCTTTTAGAAACCGTGGATTACATCATGAACATGACTGGTTTCCACGAATTCGCAGAGTTCACCGCCGAGGATATCGGAACCATTGACAGCGGGTTGAACAGCATGGTGCTCGCGAACAACAACGAATTCATCCTCTTACCCGTGAACGAGCCCACGTTCGGGACGAAGAGAAAGAGTCAGATTCAAACCTATCTCGAACAAAACAACGGCCCGGGTTTGCAACACTTGGCGTTGAAAACGGACGATATTTTTTCGACGGTGCGGGAGATGCGTAAATACTCGCATCTTCGCGGAGGTTTCGATTTCCAGGCGCCGGCGAGCGACGATTATTATAGAACGCTCAAGGCTAAAATCGGCGACGCGCTGAACGACGATCAGTACGCCATGGTCGAGGAGCTCGGTCTGCTGGTGGATAAGGATGATCAAGGCGTTCTGATCCAAGTGTTCACCAAACCGGTGGGGGACAGACCGACGCTATTTTTGGAAATTATCCAGCGCATCGGCTGCATGCGCAGCGCGCCGCATTCGACAGAGTTGGAGCAGGCGGCGGGATGCGGTGGCTTTGGCAAAGGTAATTTCTCCGAATTATTTAAGTCCATAGAGGCGTACGAAAAGACTTTGAAAATTTGATTTGATTGTAACAGAACACACGTGACTAACGTGACACCGGCTCGCTAATTTCGACTCAAATGAACGCGAAAGGATTATCCGAACTGTATTGTCCCGCGGCTGCCGTCGGTTGCGCCGTCACCGGAGGTGCTTGTTGTTGCACCGGCACCGAGGGTTCCGACACGCTCGGTTGCGGCGTGTCGACGGGCGCGAACGAGAACGAATCTCCAGAGGCGTGCGCCTTGATATCCTCAAACATGAGCGCCTGGTGTGTGTCGGTCGCCGTCGGCGGTGGCTGCGAAGCGGGCATGGGAAAGCCCATCGATCCAAGATTCACGGCTTTTGCCGGAGCTAACGGTTGAATGGGAGCCGGTGGGGTGGGAGCTGGTTCCGGTGCGGCGGTTGGTGTCGCCGCGGTCGTGAGAACCGGCTCTGGCGCTGGCGGCGCAGGATTTTGCGGCGCCGGCACGTCCACGGGCGCTTCAGCTGTCGGCGGCACCGCTTGCGGCTTTGGTTTGGAAGACTTGATTCCAGTCAAGTCTCCAAACGATGCGAACGGATCCGGCTCCTCGGGCTCTGCCACGGCTTCCGCTGGTTGCGGCGCTTGTGGCTGCTGCATCGCGCCCTGGTTTGCTACTGGCGGCTGCGGCATTTGCATCTGCTGTTGCCTGCCTGGCATCTGCATACCCGGTAGCTGCATACCCGGGGGCTGCATACCCGGCATCTGCATTTGCTGCGGCATCTGCATTTGCTGCGGCATCTGCATTTGCTGCGGCATCTGCATTTGCTGCGGCATCTGCATCTGCGGCGCACCCATCATCTGCGGCGGCATTTGCATCTGTTGTTGCATACCCGGCATTTGCATCTG
>Ga0208410_1000088_pt1 | contig 52911 bp, 43 predicted proteins | sample ETN02SmetaG_3_FD_185787 | JGI IMG/M metagenome (GOLD analysis project Ga0208410, IMG submission 185787) | Marine microbial and viral communities from oxygen minimum zone, Eastern Pacific Ocean - ETNP2014F10-02SV257 (SPAdes) (version 2) | ecosystem: Environmental > Aquatic > Marine > Oceanic ... | reverse complement strand
TACGGGCGAGGACGGCCCGAGGGACGAGTTGAGTCGAGTTGAGTCGAGTCGAGTCGAGTCGAGTCGAGTCGAGTCGAGTCGAGTCTCGCGCGAGACGACGAGAGAGGACGAGGAGAGCGAAGAAAGAAACGAATCTCGACGTCGATTCGGAAACTCACCCGGTGGTGGACAAAGGGTCGTGACCCGTGTGAGGGGGGACGTCGGATACCCGCGTGTGCGAGAGGGACGCCCCGAAGGATTCGTGCCACCCGGGGGGGAGGGGGCGCGCGGCATGGCGCGCGCTTCACGGCGAACGAAGGAGGCTCGCGGTAAGGCGCACGCGGACGGTGTCGTGACGTTGGCGGATATCGCGGCGCAATCTGAGAGAAGTTTGAAGAGACTGGAAGAGGAGACGCGAACGCGAGGGCGCGGGGGAGAAGGCGAGGGGAGCGCGTCGGCGGCGTCGAGCTCGGACGATGGGGAACAGCCAGATTTAGTCAAACTCTATCTCCAGCAAAAAGTAGGTAAGCCGAAAGAGAGCGGAGCCGCGAGAGCGCCGAGCGCATCGGCCGACACGCACAGTGAATGGGACGTCAAGTTTCCAGGCCAGCGATTCGGGCAGTGGACGAAACTGGAGATTACCGCGACCCAAGATGCCATCAAGCAGTGGGCCGAAGAGCACGGGCTCGGGGAGGCATACGAGAAAGGAGATTATGAATTCTTGTTCGAACGTCGCCAGAAGCTGGGTGGTAAAGGCGCAAATTTGCCTCGTTCAGAGCGTCGAGCATTCATCGAGATTTCGCGAGGCGTCAGCACGAGAAACGCCAAGCAAATTTACGGTTGGATTCTGAGAAACATGAACAAGAAAGCTTCAAAGGGCAAATGGACCAAAGATGAAACGGAAGAGTTGTTGAAGCAATTCGAGATTCACGGTCCGAAGTGGTCGAAGATTTCAAGCATCATCGGCCGACCAGCTTCAGCCTGTCGAGACAAGTGGCGTCTTGCAAAGTGTCCCGCTGAAAGACGCACGGGACACTGGTCGCCTGAAGAGACCTTACGCTTGGTTCAACTCGTAAATGGACATTTCCAGAAACGTGGTGCAAGGCCCGGTTGTGGACCGGGTGAGAATCTTGAACACCTAGAACTTCGCGACAACATCCCTTGGAAATCGATATCAAGCGAGCTTCGCACTCGCAACGAACAGGCTTGTTTACAGCGCTGGTACCAGATCGCCCCTGACATGACTCTCGTCGGTTCATGGCGTGAGACTCAGGATTTTGAGCTATTGGAAAACATCATCAAGCAGAATAAGCCGAGGCTTGAACTCTTGGATTGGGCAGCTTTAGTGAACGGTCGTTCTCTTTCCCATATCAAGAGACGATGGAAGTCTCTCGCTTCAAAGATCCCCGGCTACATCGACATGTCTCTACCAGAATTGGTGCTTTGTATGTCTCAAGGTCTTAATGGCTGTCCTGCTGCCTTGGTTGAAAAAGCCAAGGTGTACGCGCAAGTCTAACAAGCAAGCTTTACAATACCATCATACTGCACTGCACTGTATTACACGTCTATTTTAGAAATTATGATAGTACTTAATTTTACTGATTGTTCTGTTCTTTCACATCCCTTCGTATTGTTCTTTCACATCCCTTCGTATGGACGGAGCTTGTGACACGGCTCTCCATCTGAGTTTGGCGCGGCCGCGGCGCACGACGCGTTACATCCAAACAATAGCGCTTCATCTTTTTCAATCGGCGGTGGTGATAGACCAAAATAGAAGTCGCAACTCTTATCCTCAAAGTTTGGCTTAATCGTGAGGGGTAATCCGAAATCGTCCGTGAACACTTCCTGAGTAGCCGTTTTGCACATGTTTACGCACATCGCGGTGCAGCCGCTCTCTTGAAGCCACCGACACTTCTTAATGTGCACCTTGGAAGCCATCTCGATACCCAGATCATTTTCCACCGTCGATTCCACTTCCATGGGGCCCACCATCCAAGCGAAGACGATTTTGGTGATCGTCGCGTTAAGTTCACAGGAAAACTGATTCAAAGGAAACAGCTTCTTGAAGACCGCGTCGCCGCCCGGAGGCACCAGAGATCGTATGACCCCCGAGGTGACATCACCCATCCCGATCGCGTCTCTTCCTCGCATCTGCAGGAAACAAAGCGCGATGAACTCTTCGTACGAGACCTTACTCGGAGGCTGTGCGTCGATGGCCATGCCAATCTTTCGCATGAACCACGCCATGATGGCCACGTCGAGCGGCGAGTCTTCATACCTCACCTTCACCCCAGGGTCTCGCCAGTCCGAGGGAAACTCCGCCCGCGCGAGATTCATGAACGAGTACGATTCCGTCGTCGACGCCTCCGCCCTCGCGAACGCCATCCCGCGACGTCGACGACGCGTCCACCGCCCGAGACGCGCCGACGATGGCGGACCGTCGAGTCGTCTTCCCACGCCGACCGCGCGCTCGACCGTCGACCGCGCGCTCGTCGTCGCCCCACGAAAGCCTCGAGGCGCCACCACCGACCATCGCCCGCTCGCCTCCATCGCGATCGCCGTCTCCCTCGCGGCCCGCGTCGCCGAGTCGCGTCGTCCGTCCGTCCGTCGTCTCGCGCGCGCATCCACCGTCGTCGGTCGTGCGACGACACATAAATTGTTAGATCGTACATCTATGTACAAAGTATGACATTTGCTAACCCTAGCCCATCACGACCACGACGACCCGACAGTCTCATTCGACGCGAGCGCCGCACACGGCGACGAGGCGGGGACGCGTCGACCGCGCGCGCGCCCTCGATCGGCGTCGGGGGGTCGAGGGAGGTCATGTTTACCTCGTTCGTGCTCATGGCGGTGAAGAAGGGACCGTTCGCGAGAGGTGGGTGACCCGACGGCGCGCGCTGGACGGACCGCCGCGACGACGCTCGCGAGAGACGAGAGAGCGCGACCTCGCCGCGAGAGGAAGCGCCCGAACGGAGAGCGAAGAGGGACGAAGACTGACGAAGAAGACGCGGCCGTCGCGCGCGCAGGGGGCATCGTGTGGAAAACGCACGCGTTTGCGAAACCGTCTCCGACGCGCAAGCGCAACGCGCGGGTACGACACCGCGACCGCGAGGACGCGATCGCACCGTGCGTTGGAGCGATAACTGACCGAACTCACATCTTCTTTCTTCGCGTTCGCGTCACCAGAAAACCGCTAGGCTCATTCGAGACGTCGAGAAGGCGCTCAAAAAAGCCGCGGGCGTCGACCCCGCGGCGCGCTCGTCGGCGTCGAACTGAGCCCGAAGCGCACCCGAATCCCCCCACCCCCCCGTAGAGCACCCGAAGACTTTTGGCGCCGACGCGACCGAACTTTAATTTTGATTCATCTCGCGCTCACACCGCGCATTCGACCGTCGAGCTCCTCCTCGTCCCTCGGTCGCTCGCCCGGCGCGCCTCGAGGCGTTCGAGTCGCTCGCCTCAGAGCCACCGAAGTTCGCCGCGCGGCGACAGTCCGCGACGGACGGAACCGATCGAAGACGATCGACGCGCGAGCGTGACGGTGACACATCCGTCGACGTCCACCCCGCGCGCCGTCGTCGCGAATAGTCGTCGCGGAACGTCGTCGAAATCCGAAATCGAATTCAACGCATTCGCGCGCGCGTTCCTCCGTCGAGCGACACGCGCGCGTCGCGGAGCCGTCTTCGAACGACGGAGAACCGCGCGGGGAAGAGATTGAGGAATCGCGGCGTCCGTTGCCCCGAGTCGCGGTCGAGGGATGACGAACGAGGACGAGGACGATGCCATGGGCGAAATCGAGCGCCAGCCGGTGGAACAGATGCCTCCGGGGACAGGGGCGGAGGAAGAGGCGGCCGCGGAGGCGGTGAATGCGATCAATGCCCCGGAGGAGGTCGTGGAGGGGTCGTTGGATCCATCGGACGCGGGGAGAGGGGAGGAAGAGCGGCGAGACGCGATGGCTCGAGTGAAATTATATAGACTCAACGATAGCGGTCACTGGGACGACAAGGGCACCGGTTTCGCGTCGTGCGAATACATGGAGGTGAGACGACGATTCGGTGAGAGAGAGAGGAGAGACGGAAGACTGACGGTGACTATTTTCTTTTGAAACGCTCGCAGAAATCGAATTCGGTGGGATTAGTCGTCATGTCGGAGCAGAGTCAGGAGCCGTTGTTGGTGCACCCGATTTCTCCAGACGCCGACTTTTATTCTAGGCAAGAGGACGAGACGATTATTACTTGGATGGATAGAGAGTTTGGGACGGATATAGCGCTGAGTTTTCAAGAGGGAATGGGATGTAACTTTATCTGGGAACAGATAAAATCTGTGCAGCGTCAGTACGCGAGCGAAGACGGCGTCGGAGCGCACCCCGAGGACGGTTCCAAGCTGGCAGCCATGGAGGTGGGAACAGAATTCCAAGCGTTTCAGTTTCCACAGGAACACGGGCACTTTGTCGCGATGGGAGAGGGTGGATCTTATGTTGAGATCCGACGCGAAGGAGCCCTTGAGCTTCCTCCACCGGAGCTTGCAAATTTAGAACAGATTTTAGCCGTCATCACTGGTAGCTCAATGTTTGCTCGCCAGACGCTTCCAACGCAACTTTTAAAGACGAAGGAATACCTTCCAAAACTCTTTGAATTGTTCAGACAGTGTGAAGATGTGGACGACGTCGAAAATTTGCACATTTTGTACGCTATTTCTAGAGGGATCGTCATGCTAAATGATCCAAATCTGTATGAAGTTTTACTGAGCGAAGAATTCGTTTTTGATTTTGTGGGTACGCTCGAATACGATCCTGAGCAGATCACTCGTGTACCTCATAGAGAATTTCTGAAAGAAAACGTTGCTTTCAAAGAGGTTGTACCGATCAAAGATGAAGCTATTCGGCAGAAAATTCATCAAACATGTCGGCTTGGATACTTGAAAGACGTGATTCTTCCTCGAGTTTTGGATGACTCTGCATTTGGCATGCTCACATCAATGATGATGTGCAATAATGTTGACGTTGTACAAGCGCTGCATCGAGACCCAGAGTTTTTCGCAGAGTTGTTCAACAGACTTAAGAGTTCTAAACCAGGCGATAAAGACTGGAACGACCTCATTGGTTTTCTCCAAGAATTGTGCACCCTTGCGAGGCATCTGCAGAACACCCCAAGACTTCAAGTGTTTGCGACTCTACAGCGGCTTGGACTTTTTGACGTCTTGACGGACATTTTGATTCATGGCGATGAATATTCGCAGCTTAAAGCTGCTGATGTCATCATGTCAAGCCTCCAAAACGACTCGTCAGTCCTGAGGGAGTACATGGTGCAACAGGATGCAAAGATGGAACGAAATATGCTTTCGGAGTTAGTGCGATTATTCCTTGTTGGAAGCGACGGTATACAGGCGACGTATTTAGAGATACTTATTTTTCTGATGGATCCCGACTCGATGGAAGGGACGGCTCCCGACAAGGACAAGCTTCTTGATATCTTTTATGACAAGCACATGCGCACTGTGGTGTCTCGGGTCACCTCAGGCAAGCACAACATACCGGAAGATGAGTCAGGGAATGATGAGGGTGTCCCGCCATGGTCACTCACTAAGATAGTTGATCTGCTCATCTTTTTGGTACAAAATCACCAATTCAGAATCAAATATTACATGTTGAGAAATCACGTGTTGCAGAGTGTCCTTCAACTGATGGACCGCAAGGAAAAGTATGTCGTGGTGTCTGCAGTGAGATTCTTGCGCTCGTGTGTCAACTTGAAAGATGAATTCTATAACCGCTATTTGATCAAGAGCAACGCATTTGAGCCAGTGATGAAAGTTTTCAAAGAGAATGGAGATAGGTACAACTTGCTCAACAGTGCTGTACTTGAACTGGTAGACTTCATTCGCCGCGAGAACATCAAGAACTTGATCCACCACCTGGTAGAACAATACGAAGCATACTTCGATGAAGTTTACTATGTGGACACGTTTAGATTATTGAAGCTCAAATATCAACAAGGTTTGAGCGTACCGACGATTGGGTTACCTCCGGGTGTGATGCTTGCAGGAGTGGCACCCATGGCGTTCGGTCGACAGGAGATCGCCGCGGTGCGGGCATTATCAGAGCAGCGATGTCGTCGAGATAGCTCGATGAGCAAGGATGAGGAGAATTACTTCGAATCCGATGATGATCCAGCTGATGCCGCGACTAGCGATCCCGGACCGGCGCAGCTAACAAACGTACACAGTCCACCAGTCTTGCACTTCCAAGGCTCTCGCTTTGCACCTGCACCGATGGCACACTCTGTCCTCACGGATGAAGTGGACACTGGACCTACACACGGTGAACTTGGAAAGAGAACACGCTCATCTAGTTCACCACCTGAAAGTACCACACATGATAGCACCGACGACCAAGCAAAGAAATCCAAACCTGGGATCCCGTCACCAACGTCTCCCGAAAGTCTGACAGCAGCACAGAGGAATGCGTTCAAATCTCAGACCACCCAATCCAGCAATGAAGAAAAAGCTACTAAGAGTGAAAATGAGAAGGATGTGAAAGAAACGGCTAATCCTACGTCCCAGTGGGTTACCGTGGATGAACCTAGCGATGAATGAATAGATTTTCAATATAGCTCCTAAAATGCTTTCTTGAGTTCATCGGGACGAAGCACGCGATCTTTTTCAAGTGCATAAGCTTTCTTATCCTTAGCATTTGTTTCCGTTTTAAGACTCGGGGGCTTAAACTCACCCGTGAACTTACTCTTCTTTGCCTTTTTGCCTTTCATGAAATCTCTCCATCCACTAACTCGTTCCTCCCGTTTATCCTCTCTCTCCCATTCTTTTTTCTCTTTATACTCTTGTCGGCGCTGAGCCGCTTCCGCTTTTTCCTCTTCAGTGACACGCTTCTCTTCGCCTTTGATTCGAAGCGCTAGCTTACGACGTCGCCATTCCAAGTCAACAATATAGTTGCGCGCCTCGTACTTCCACCTCTCGTGGAACTCATCCGTCTTGCAAAAATCTTCAAACATACCTTCCTTATTACCTTGATACTTGACTCGTAGTACAGCATCTTCACGTGCCTCTTTTTTCCAATTCTTCAACACGGAATCTCTCGCTTGCTGGAGATTGAAGTCGAGAGCACGCTTGAAATCTTCGTCAAGCAGAAGCTTCTGCGCTTGGCCCAAAGCATCAAACGCCGCTTTTGCATCCTTGTGTTTGCACTTATCAGGGTGAACCAAAAGAGACAGTTTACGGTACGCTCGTGGGATTTCTTTCATTTCGCAATCGAAATGAAGTTTCAGAAACTCGTATGGATTTAATTTGAAGCTGGACAAAACACGTTCCACTTCAGCATCTCGTTTCGCATCAGAGACATCCTTGAAAAATTCCTTTAGCAGAGTTTCACTATCTTTTATCTCTTCGATGGGCGGTGCGACCGCGTCAGGATTAGGCACAATCTCTTCCATCGGTTTAGCCATGCTTGACATTTCTGGTGCCTCGTCTTCAGCCGCCGACGTTGTCGCGACGGCGGTGTCGCGCCCTCGTGTGTCTTCTTTCTTCTCTGTTGGTGGTTCCTTCACCTTCTTTTCCTCCTTTGTCTTGACTGCGATCACGTTTTCGGGTTTCAAATACACTTCTTCGCTCTCTTTACCCCCCGTACCCTCGCCCGCATCGATTCGTACGCGGTATCGCATGCGCTCCGGGGCGTAACCCATCACCATTCCTCGTTTTCCATTGAGCTCTGGCTTTGCTTTTATACCGTGGATTTGCACCGCCGTGCGCGGTTCTATGTACTCGAGACCGCTCATGACGGTGAGAACACTTTCGCCGAGACTCGTGGAACTTCGTTCGTCGTTTGCACCCTCGCCCTCGCGCGTGCCCCTCTGCGGGTGCGGGCCTGTTTTTCTTGCTGGGTCGGTGGCGTCAAAACGAGGCACGGGCCACCGATGGCGATGCATCCCGCGCCCTACGCGCTCGGAGTCTTGGGCGCAGTACCTTTCGTCGGTCTCACGCCACAAGCCAGGCGCGCGCTAGGATACGAGAGCGTAGTGACCCCGGAGACCACTGCGCGCTTACAAATTGGATACGGCGCGAGCATCTTGAGCTTCCTGGGCGGGATTCATTGGGGGCTCGGGGCGATCGGACATTCCGTGGTGAGGGATTTACCACCCACGCCCGCTCAGTTGACGACGCGTTACGCGTGGAGCGTGACGCCGAGTCTATTGGCGTGGCAGGCCTCGTTGATGTCTAGCGAAATCATGGCGTGCGGTACGTTGATTGGTGGATTGTTAACGTGCGCTGGGGTGGATACGGCCTACGCGAAGGCGGGAGGTTATCCAAAATGGTTGATACCTTTGCGTTACGGGCTGACGGCTGCGGCGACGATGAGCTTGGCCGCCACCGCTTTTAGAGGAGTCGAACAACATGAAAAGAAATAGCAATAAACACTGTAACAATAAATAATGTAATGACTGCGCGCGACGACTTTCCCACGACACGGATCGACACCAAGTTGCACTCTAATAAATTATTCCACCGTCACCGTGATAGATTTCGCGAACTTCTTCCCAAAAGATCTATGCTTGGCGTCGGCAAACTGCAGCGCCAATGTGTGCTCACCCGGGCTCAAGTTCAAAACACCCTCCTTCTGCCCCTTGCCAAAGTGCAAGTGGGTCTCGTCGAAAGGAATCTCTTGTCCCTTCTCAATGAACGCGGGACCATCAATTATTAAGTGATGGTGCCCCGTCCCTTCCTGAAGTCCCCCCGCCGCTGGGGCGAGCTCGTAACCCTTCACCCCCATCTTCACTTTAAACTCCGAGCTCACGATCGGATTATCCCCCCTCGGTTCGATAAAGTACACCCCATTTTTACCATCCTTTGCCTGCGCCGGAGAAGCGGCCGTGAGCGCGAGTGCACACGCTGAAACGAAAGCTTGCCGACGAGAGAAACCGGTGGAGTCCAGACCGTCATCAACTTCGCTGCACGTCCTTGACGCTCCTCTTGCCGCGAAGGGGACGGTGTTGGATCGTTGTCGACGAGATGAATGCGTTGTCACCGACGACGGAGCGGCGTTTCGCAAAAGACACGGAGAAGCGGCGATCATGAGGATGAACCACGGGTGGACACGTGTGAGGAGGCGTGCCAGTTTATTGACGCAAAATAAATTAAGTCGTAGTCATTACAGTGAAATTCTCTAAGCCGATTTTCTGGCCGTGACGACGTACATGGGATCTGATCTACCGGGACTCGGAGAGATGTCTTCCCCCGCAGGCGGCTCAAATCCTCCAGCGTAGTGGTAATATGCACCGACAATCCAAACATGATCCAAGTCTCCCGTTTGAGTCCAAATCGATACCGCCTTGGTCGGAAAACATCTATTGCTAAAGCTCATAATGGCCAATCCACCCGGTTTTAACACACGTCTCACCTCTTGCATCACTTCCAAAGGTCGGGTGAGGTAGTCCACACTCACAGTGTTGGTGACGACGTCAAACGTGTTGTCTGCATACGGGAACTTTGGGTCCTCATTGAGATCTTGAACGGCATAATCCGTGAGGATCGGATTCCTTTTCAGCTCTTCTTCATTCATTCCCACGCCAGAAATCTTACCCGCTTTGTAACCTTTCGGATAGTGCGAGATCCAGCTACTGCAGACATCCAACACAGACACATTTTCACCGCCTGGTGGGAACTCTCGCTCGTAATACTTTGTCAATGCTCCGATCGCCTTGTCATCGATGTGCGTCACGAATCTAGGCTGAGAGTAAAAAATAAAGTCTGAGCTTTCATCGTATCTCGCCATGTCTTCTTCGCGGAACGGATACTTCGCCGGAAACTTTGGGTCTTTGAGCACGTCGGCGAAAGGATCCGACTTTGCCCGAGCGCCCAACTTCGCGTTCGCCTTCCCACCCGTCACCCCGAGCGCCAATGCGCTCGATCCGAACGTTCTCAAAATCGCGGTCGCTCCCGACGCAACGAATGCGCTTCGTCTCGACGTGCTCCATTCCTTCGGGTCTGCTCCACCGATCGAGGCGGAGCGAATCGTCATCCTCCCGCTGCGGTCCTTCGTCGCCGCGCCCGAAGTCGAGCGAGACGCCCGCAGTCCACTCGCGCGAGCACATGCACCGTATGTTATCATCGCGTTCGATCGGTTTGAACGATACCGAGAGCGTTCCCAGTGTGGCCCGTCACGCGCGCGCAGCGAGGTGACAAGTGTCGAGGCAGTCGACGTCGTCGTCACTTTCGAGCTCAAGTCGAGACCCGTCTTTCCGTTCGCGAGCGCGGTGAGCGACGATCGAACTATCTGCTCAAAGGAGATCAAGTCACGCCTCGCACCGTGTTCAAAGACCTCACTTTTAGCACGCATCGACGACGAAGGCGACAAAGGTGACAACGGAGGCAGGAGGCGCATGCTTGGGCTGAATTATTACTCGTCTTCGGACGAGGAGGAGAGAGAAGACCCTGGACGAGAGAGCGAAGCACAAGAGAGAGATAACAGAGCGGTGAGTGGAGCAAGGAGCCCGGTGCAAGAGCGTACAGAGAGGACATTGCCGTCTGCAACGAATATATTCTCCAGAACAGAAAGCGGACCTACAACTTGCATCGGCACAATGCAGCCGCTGGCTGGAACGAAACGTGCCGCGTCAAAACCTATTTTCAATCCCAGACAAACTCAACAAAAAGTTTTCCAGGCCACCAAGAAGGTTAACACGCTATTGCCTCCACAGTTGAGAGGACGTGCGAATGAGCCGACACAGGACTTGGAGGCACTGGGTATACGTAGAAAGCCAACACAACGAAAGCGAGCCAGTTGAGTGGAGCGACATAGTGATACATAGCGAGAATGTAAATGTAGATTAAACTCAATTCTTCACGAATCCATTAGACATCGTAGCAACTCGTCGTGTGTAGTTTTGTTGCTTGCTAGAATGGGCCGCGTTGTCAAGTCTGTGTGAAAGCATAAATAAATGGGTTCGTCAGTACGCATACTCACTCTAACGACGAAGAAAAGGAGGCATTCCACACGAAAAGAATTCATTGACAAAACGCACCATATTCATCACCAACTAGATTTGTGATCTGCCCACCGGCCTCGCGTATCTGCGCGAAAAATTAATTCGAAAGTGGAAAATTAAATTAATTAAATATGTACCAATAAAGCTCCGGCAGCGGTGTCCCAGCTGTTCAAGTCAGCTTCAAAATACGCTGTAACTCGCCCACAAGCAACCCATGCAAGCATGATCGCCGCACTTCCAAGCATACGAATCGTTCGAACCGGTAAATTGGCCAATGCTGTAGTGCGAAATAATTCATGAGTTAATATTTGTTTTCAACAACGATGATTTTTTCGATTGCGCCGCGAGCACCGATATTTACCTGTCATTCCTCGAAGCATTACTTCTGTTGATGCTGTTGTCGGTGCGTATCCCGTTACAACCACTGCTTCGAGCGCGGTACTTTCTTCTCCAACTTTCATGGTCGAACCATTTAATTTTGCTCCTTGCCCGAGAGCTGCGGTGAAACATTCGTCTCTGAAAGGATCTAGGATCACAGCTGCTTGCAGCTCACTGTCAAGATTTTAATTGTCAGCAAGGTGATAAAATCAGAGACGTGATGCATAGATGGACAACAGAACGCGCTCAAAGAACGAAAAAATATTTTAATTTACTCACCCTTTGAAAGCCACTCCGATGGAAATTGCGGACAATGGCATCCCATGCACAAAATTCGTCGTCCCATCGATCGGGTCAACGATCCAGAGCCAATCAGTGCCTATGCATACGACGCAGCGTCAGTCAATGCGGTGCGATTCATCAAGTCTCGCAACGACGTAGCAATTAATTATTTATTTATTTTGTCACCGCTCGCTCGTACCTGCTTGCAGTATATTTCGAAGGGCATCTGCGCTCGCATCTTTGCCTGCTGCGACACTCTCTTCCCCCTGTCGCAATTTTCGATTAGCTTTGTTCGGTTCACATTAGATGAAGTGTGCATACCAGAAAGCCGTGAGTTGGGAAAGCTTGCGCCACTCGGGTTTCGATGATGCTTTGCACCTCGCCGTCAACCTCAGTGAGTAAGTCTCGCGCGTTCACCTTCGTTTTGATTACGTCGGCGCCAACTTTACGAGACATAACATTGCCTCCCTCTTTAGCCGCCTCCACCGCAACCTGTTTCGCGCGTCCGTACGTCAGTCGAGACGAAAAGGAGACTCGAGAGTGGCTCTCACCTTGAGCACGGCGTCCAAAGAGGTGCCATCGGGCGCAGTCGCCGCGGACACGACGTCCTGGCGAAGTCTCGAGCGAGAATTGAGTCTTTGATGGGCTTTTCTACCGCTGAAATGCGCCTTTACCCTCCTCGACGCGCTCGTGACGGTGGAAGTCGTCGCCATGCGTTCGGTAGTTGTCACGTCGGCCGCTCTCGAGTGAGGGAGCGCTCGTTTGAATTGCGTGCACGTCAGCCCGAGGCGCGCGACGCCTCAACTCACGAGTTGCGCGAGCGTGTCGCCGGATAAATTCGTGCGACGTGAATTCAAGCTCGTACGGTGACGATGTCGAGGCTTAAGCTCGCCGCGCTACCGCTCGATGCGGACGACAAGTCCCCGAGACACGCCGCTGGGTTGAGAGGTGAGCCGGTGATGGATGAAGAGTCAAAGGAAGTGAGAGACGGGAACTTATACGATGGTGGACACGCAGACCCAAACGACCCGACTCTGGTCGCCGTTGTTGAGCACATGGGGGTCCTGCGCACAATCAGGTTGACGAAGAGCGGGAGCAAAGTTAGAAGATTTCGGTTTGAAACCGCCAAGGACGGTGTACCGAGGCCAACGGCCCGACCCTGGTGGCAATTTGCATTCATTCCTGGTCAGGAAGGTGGTATATTGGTTGTCCAAGCAGAGTCAAGAAACTTACTTTTCACAACCCTGCCTCAAAGTGAAGCAAAGCCGAGCTTGGTTTATCTTCTTGGGAAGCACAGCTCTCCGGTGACAACTTTGACGGTAAGCTGTGATGGTAGCGTCACTGCGACCGGCACGGAAGATGGGAGCTTGGCGATTTGGGCACTTGATGATGGTCGTAGAGTTGCGAGTATGAAGGCCGCCCATGACGGTCTGGTACGATGCATCGCCCTGTCAGGGAATGAAACACTTGTTTCTGCAGGGCGCGACGGAGTGGTGAGAGTTTGGGGCATCAGTAATGGTGGGCCGAGGCTTCGAATGATGCACCGATTCGCATCTGAGCAACTAAGAAATGTAGTTTCGTTGACTTTAACGCAAAAGGGCCCTGAGATTGCTGTAGCTGCAGGATCCTCTGATGGGTGTCTTCACGTCTGGCGAGTAAATTTAGAGTCTGCCACTGCCCGCTTGGAGCGAGTCCTTGATCACAACAGCGGGTTAGCCATCACATGTTTATCTTTTCGTGGCGACGGAAAGGTTCTTGCGTTGGGTACCCAGGAAATCGGTGAAACAATCGGGAAGGGGACGGTTCAACTGTTTGACACGAAAAGTTGGTCTACGCTGGCATCACAGACGTTGATTTCCCCTTGCCTGACTTGTGACTATTTACAATCTACAGCCGATAAGCTGTTAGTTTGTACGCCGCAGACCCCTCCACAAGTTTTCGAGGGTGCGCTTGAAGTTTCCGCTCTCAGAAGACATCAATCTACTCCAACTAGGGTACGGGAATTCAAGACAGAGGATATCCCGGCGACGGCACCACAGGTGAACATAAACGAAGCCCAGGAGGAAGAAGTCGTCATAGAACCTTTGAATCCCTCCAGTGAAGATCCTTTTGATGTTGAAGAAGAGCTACGAGATCATATGGCAACCATTGGTATCACTGATCCAACTGAGATAAAGCGACTGGCGGAAGCGCACATTCACGCAATGGCTGCGGCAAAGATGAGCAAAACGATTCCGAGAGACGTGAAAGTGTTTCCCACCGTGAATAGAGCACCTGAGAAGGTGACGATCAAGAAGGATAGAGCACAAATGCGACTTGACCCAAAGTGGCTAAAAATTAGAGACCTTGGTCCGAAGCTAGAAGATGTATGGGTGTTCAACAATCGCGAGGAACAAGTAGTTGACACATTTGGTATGAGAGCTGGGACATTATTGAGGCAGCAAGAGAGAGGCGTGGAGTTTTAATGAGGGCGACTCGGCGTAAAAATAGAGACAGTAGTTAAGTTCTGTAGTTGTACTGTGTAGTAATACATATTATGGTAATGACTTCGTCCGACTAATCTCTTTGCAGAGATCCAGTAGACGCGCAAAGCGAAGAACGCGACGCCTTCATGGCTTCGATAGCGAGACGACTCTCGCGAATTGATCGTTCCATGGCTTCCTCAGATAGCTTCAACTGCCCGAGGGGAGGTTTTCCTTTCCTCGCCGCCAAACGCTCTCGGATACTTCGTGACCTTTCTTCCAGTACTTCCTTCCGAGAAGGCTGCTTGGCTTCTTCATCCAATTGTTGATCACTCTCCTCCACGGTGTCTTCCAATCGGCACATATCGTCCTCTTCGTCTTCCATACCGCCCAGACTTGCCCATGATCCAAGTCGTGTTAAGTTGTTGTCTTGTTGCGTGGCGATACCCGGACTTGAATGTCTTCTTGGGAGTAGCTTTAGCCAGCTTCCCTTGTCGCGTGTCGCTCCCTGTTTGACGTCTCTCGTCGAGAGAGAGGCTTCGAGCTTTCGATTTTGAATTCTCATTTCGTCGAGTTCAAGGAGATTTGTTTGGAATTCCGCATCAAGTTTTTCGCTTCGACGCGTGAGTCTAGTCAATTCTTCTCGCATTTTTGTAGCACCCAACTCGACTTCCGCAACCTTCGAAGCCCAGGCTTCGTTGTTTCTCGTCAGTGCAGCGTCGTAGTCTACTTTGGACACACTGTCGTTTTCAGCCAATAACTTCGCCTGCATGAGTTTACGATTCATTTCACCAAGCTTTTGAACCTCGAGACGAGCGGCTGCCAACAGCGCGTCGCGCACTCCTCGTGGAGTTCCGGGTTGGCTATCCACTGACTCATTATCGTCGTTGCTCGTAAATCCAAGTGCATCGGACCAATCATCTTTCCTCGGAGAATCAGCTTCTGTTCGCATGAGTTGAGATTTGAGATGACTGATTTCTTCCATCAATGCTTCATTCTTAGATCTTTCTGATACGAGAGCATCGTCTTGAGGATATGGGAGACACTTTGTGTCGGTTGGTATCGCAAGGTTTGACCGGGTCTCCAAAGCTTTTCTCGCGGCGCGCTCTTGCTTCACATCGGCACTAAGACGAGCGACTTCGGATTCGAGATGTTCTCGTACTCGACGTAACTCCTGGTCGTAATGTGCTTGTCCATTGCACTTAATCATTTCCTCAAGCTCGTTGACTCGACCATGCAGGAACTCGTTGTGCCTCATGGTTTCATGAAGAGACTCTTTCGTCCGCTGGCATTCGTTCTCCGCCGCTTGACACCGCTCGATTGCAGTATTTGCTATTTCGTTGGATCCCTTTAGCTTAGTAGAATGAGCTTCGGCTTCGTTCACTCGGTTCACGAGAGTGGAGATTTCACGGGCATCGCACCGAATGCGCGTGCGGGCTTGCGCTAGTTCTATCGATAACGTTGCGTTCTCTGCGGTAGATGCCGCAGATAACGCAGCAATCGTATCTTGTAATTTTTTGCAGTCTTCTCGAAGGGCTTGAACTTTATGATCGGACGCAGTCGTCACCTTCGCGGCGTACGAGAGTTCAACTGTCGCTTCCTTGAGTAACCGCCCTCGCAATTCATCCAGGCAGTCATCGCGCCGACCTCCCAAAACTAACGCTTCTCCACCCTCCAGTGACCATACACGCGCACGCAAAGTCGCAGCCTCCGCTTCAGCCATTCGTTTCGCCTCTTCCGCCAATTGCAGCCGATTTTGCGTTCTATCTAGGACCTGCTCCGCCGTCCTCAAGGCGGTTCGCAGCTCGCTCAGGCGTTTGTGCAGACTCTCATCCTCCGCGCTCGGGGCCATGGCGCCGAGCATGCGCTCGCGTCCGCGCTCATCTCGTCCCACGCTTTCACTCCACCCATCGTGATCGGCGACGACGTCCGCATCGATCGCCCCCGGGGTCTTCTTCGCAATCTCCTCGAGATCCTCCGCATCACGATCAGCCTCTTCGCTCGTGTCAGAACTCGCGCACGAGCGCGCGTCCAGCACGTTGATCGGCGAGCTCTGGACCCCGCGCTCGCGCTCGCTCGCACCGAGACCTTTTTTCAGGCTCGAGCGGTTCGGTTCCACCGCGCGTTCCATCGTCCGCGCGACGCGATCCCGGCGCGAGTTCCCGCCAAAATCGCCATCGGCGCCGTGGACGACGCCGTCGTCCCATTCCGCAGCCGTCTCCATCTCCGTCGTCTCTCCGCCTCTCTCCGTCGTTCTCGCCCGTCCTCGCGCGTCCTCGGCGTCCGCGTTCGCGTCCTCGCGCGTCCTCGCGTCGCGCTCCGGCGTCGACGCGCGTCCGAGTCCACGCCGGCGCGCGTCCGCGCGTCGCCACTCGTCCGACCGTTTCGCGTCCTCTTCGTTCGGCCGGGAGAGGGACGCGACGCGACGCGACGCGACGCGACGCGGCGACCGACCGCGTGTCCGACCGACGCGTGATACTGCTACTTTGTGTTTTTACGAGTATAGTATACGATACTGACGGTCGTTTTGTATTTTTCCACACACATCGCGATGGATGGCGGAAAAATTTATATTGCACGACTTCAGAGATCTGAAGTGGTGCAATAAATTTTTCCATGGACGACGCGACGGTCGCGATCGACGACGCGCCTCGCGCCTCGGCGTGGATGGATGGATGGGATGGGATTGGATGGATGGGACGCGATTGGCGCGGGACCGGGTGCGGCACAGCGCGTCGAGCGATCGAGCGAACGAACGACGGGGGCGAGGAACGATGTACGTCGACGCCGGGATCGTGAGTCGAGCCGGAGTGGCGGTGGGAGGGACGAGCGCGACGATGCGAACGCATCTGCGAGGCGATCGCGCGGGAAGGGGCGACGGTGTTCGTCGGCCGATGACGACGCGGACGACGCGGATGACGGTGGCGAGACGAAAGGGTGAGGAGAAGACTCGCGGGAAGAAGGGCGATAAGCGGGATAAGAGGGGTAGCAATAAAAAGAACGGGGCAAAGAAACTCAAACCACCCATGGATGGCGGGAGAACGCTCAAGATTGGTCCGACGTACGTGGAGGTACCCGAGGCGATACCTCGGATGTTGGAACAAACTCCTCGTCCCGCGCTGTACGCCGGAGGAGCCATCGTGGTTTTGCTCCTGCAAAAGCTCTTATTCGGCAAACGTAGCGGTAGCAGAGGTTCTCTTGGAGACTTGGAGGAGCGCGGGATGTTGGATGAGAACCGCGAAGTGGACGAGGAAAAGTTCTTCAAAGGTATGATGAAATCCGTGCGCACGATCGAGATGCCCGAGCTCACCGAAGAGCAAATCTTGGCGGCTCGAGAGCGCCGTCGACAATCGGCGGGAGGTAACGAAAACTTTGAGAAATCTCTGGCAGAGGCTGAGATTCCGGCGAACCATCCCTGGGCGACGAAGGAGAAGTTGACGCCAAAACAAGAACGCGAGGCCGAACAGCGCGTGCTCGAAGCGAATCGTCCGCGAAGACGACGACGCGCGCCGCCACAGTGAGGACTCTTCCGGTGTAGTAACACTGTTTCAGATACATTAATGCTAAGCTAAGTTTTCAAAGTTCCTCGTGTCTCGACTCGTCAACTAACTTGTAAGGGTCCTCCTCTCCTTCGATTAGTAAAGCGGCATTTTCTTGGATGGACGGCGGAACGTCCACATCGGAGGGGACGATCGGCTCGGAGACATCGATCGTTTCAACAGTCTCGACGACACCGTCGTCTTTGTTCCACCACTTGTAATATAGTGGATGGAAACGAGCGAGGAATGGGGTTCGCTTCCACAAGATGTGAATCACGACCAAGAGAAAAATGCTAAACCCAGACCATAAGATGATTCTGTCCATGAAAGTTTGCCATTCGATTGTCGTCAACAATCTGCGCCCAACCTTCAGCTTTGTGCTTTGATTGCTGTATTCCGTTCCGGTTCGCTCCATCGTTGCCGTAGACTCTGTCAATGCTGCGAGCGTCTTCTCGCCCTTTTCTAATTCCGTCGCCATCATCTGTCGAGCGCGTCTGAGCCCTGCGGTGGCTTCGCTCGATACAGACACCGCACCGCTCGCCTTTATCTCGTCCATCGCGCTCGTGCCGCTCTTTCCCATGAGTAGAGCCTCGCGGTCCTCCGTCTCTCTCGCCCTCTCCTTTGCCGCGGCGTCTAACGCCGCTTCCCTCACGATGGCTCGCGTATTCTCCAGCGCCACCTCTCGCTCCGCCACCGCGCGCTTGATATCCACCGCCTCCTTCTCATTGTCGCAATCCTCTCCAATCTCTCGCAGTTCCTCGATCATCTCTCGCAACCTCAACACGAGCGCTCGCGCCTTTCGAACCGCTGCGCCCCCATCGTTCGCGCTCGTCTCGCTCCCCGCCTCGTCCAGCGTCGCCAGCGCTCGACGCTCCGCCGCGCGTATCTCCTCGTACGTCCTCCGCGCCTCCTCGTTCGCCAGCGTCGCCTTGGACATCGTTCGCAATGTGACGCGCGCTCGCCTCGTACTGGTACCGCGACGCGCTCTCGTCCGGTCGGTCGCCGGGTGAAACGAACGCGCATCCCGCCATCTCGAGGGGTCGACCGCGCGCCGCGCGAACCCTAGGTATTTATCATCGACATCGTCATTACTCTGAAATTACATACAATATCTCTCAATAATCTATAATGCGTTAAAATTCCCAGACATCGGGAGGGGAAGAAGGGCGGGCGCGGCGAGCGTGGGACGCGATGCGAGAACGATGCGCAGGTGCGCGCGGGTGCACGTTTCCGAAGGCACAGTGCGACGGGTGTTGTCGTCGTCGTCGAGGGAGTGAAACGGGGTGAAAGATGTCGAGTGGATTCAGAGTGTTGCACCTCGTGCGCCCGTTCTTGGGGTTCCTACCGGAAGTCAAGGCGGCCGATCGCAAGATTCCGTTTCGTGAAAAGACGCTCTACACGTGCGTGGCGCTCTTCGTCTTCTTGGTGTGCTCGCAGTTGCCTCTGTACGGGATCAACACGTCGAGCGGAGCGGATCCGTTCTATTGGGCTCGAGTCATCATGGCGAGTAACCGCGGCACGTGCATGGAGCTCGGTATCTCTCCAATCGTCACCTCTGGCTTGGTAATCCAGCTCTTGTCGGGGTCGAAGATCATCGAGGTGGACGAGAGCGTGAAGGAGGACAGAGCGCTTTTGAACGGGGCGCAAAAGTTGCTCGGAGTTTTGATCACCATCGGTGAAGCCGTGGCGTACGTCGTCAGCGGCATTTACGGTGACGTGCGAGATCTCGGCGTCGGTAACGCCATGCTCATCATAATCCAGCTCTTCTTCGCGGGCATCATCGTCATCTGCCTCGATGAGTTGCTTCAAAAGGGTTACGGTTTGGGATCTGGTATCTCTCTCTTCATCGCAACGAACCAATGCGAATCCATCATCTGGAAGGCTTTCTCCCCGACCACCGTCAACACGGGCCGCGGCACTGAGTTTGAAGGCGCAATCATCGCGTTTTTCCACCTGATGCTCACGCGCACCGACAAGATTCGCGCGTTGAAGGAAGCCTTCTACCGCACGAACTTGCCGAACATCACGAACTTGTTGTCTACTATCCTGATTTTCCTCATCGTGATCTACTTCCAAGGTTTCCGTGTCGATTTGCCGATCCAATCGAAGCAAAACCGTGGTTACGTGCAAAACTATCCCATCAAGCTCTTCTACACCTCCAACATGCCGATCATCTTGCAATCTGCGTTGGTGTCGAACCTCTATTTCATCTCTCAGCTCTTGTACAAGAGATACGGTGGTAATTTCTTCATTCAACTCTTCGGTCGCTGGCACGAGAGTGAGAGCAACGGACAGCTCATCCCCACCGGCGGTTTGGTTTATTACATCTCGCCGCCGACGTCGTTGGCCGATGTCGCGGCCAACCCGCTCCACGCCATCTTCTACGTCACCTTCATGCTCTCCGCTTGTGCGTTGTTCTCTAAGACTTGGATCGAAGTCGCTGGCTCCTCCGCCAGAGATGTGGCTAAGCAACTCAAGCAGCAGCAAATGATCATCAAGGGCCACCGTGACGTGAAGATAGAGAAGGAGCTTAACAGGTACATCCCCATCGCTGCGGCGTTCGGTGGTATGTGCATCGGCGCGTTGACGATCGTTGCCGACTTCTTCGGTGCAATTGGCTCTGGTACTGGTATTTTGCTCGCGGTTACGATCATCTACCAGTACTTCGAGACATTCGAGAAGGAGCGCGCTTTTGAGATGGGTATGCAAGTTCTCGGTTAAGACGGAACTTTTCACTCCCCACTCAGGGAGCAATACCGTGCTGACTTTAGGCGAGGATATGCAACTTGAGCTAATTTAGATAACGACGGACTCGATGAAACTAGAATGATCATGTCATTAATATATCCTTCATCCTGTGAGCTCGTTGCGTAACAGCAGCCGTGAGCTGTGTCGCAATGCGAAACTTTGAAGTCGCATCATGATTCAACTATTTTTCGAACAGCTTTTCACTCGAAATTACAATCACTCATTGATCTAGGATCATTCGCGAGATCGCCACCTCAAAGCTTTGTCTAATATCGCACACAGTTGTGCCCAAACTAATACGACGGGCGCGCTCGCCCAAACTCCACCAAACACAAGAACAAGAGTAAAAGATTTACATGACCTTGTTCTTGGCACCACCACGGAGCTTCTTGACACGGTTCTTCTTCTCCTTGATGTTCTTGCGAGACTTTTGGACGGCATCCTTCAAGCCCGCGCGGATGAGGCGGTGCTTCGGCTCGAACTTCTTGAACGCCTCGATGTTGTCGTAAATCAAACCAAACCCGGTAGACTTGCCGCCACCAAACGCCGTGCGGAACCCGAAGATGGACACGCACTTCTCGTCGGAGACGTTGTACATCTTAGCTAACTTCTCTTGGAGCTCAGCCTGTTGGAATTTAAAAAGAGCCACGCGCGTCAGTCTCGGTTCTCTCTCTCTTCGCGAGTCGAGCACTCTTTTAGGGTCAAAAAAACCCCAGCGCCGTGACGTTCATCGTACCTTGGACACGTTCGCGCGACCCGGGTGGAGCACATCGAGGATCTGTGCGCGATAACAAACCATTTGTCAGTCATTATTCTGCATCACTCTTCTCCGCCGCGCGTCGTCGTCGCCGACGTCGACGTCTTGAAACCCCACTCGCGATCCCATCCACGGCCGCCCTCGCGAGGATCACCGAGTCCGTCCTCCGGCGCCCTTACGTCGCGCGCGCGACATCGATACGTACAAATTGACGGCGCTGCAACAAGCGGTTCGTCATGAACTTGCGCGTGCGGATGGTGCACGACGTGTTAGCCATCTTGACCCGAGTACGTCGCGTCGCAAAGAGGCGGGATCGACCGCGCGCGCGCCCTCTGTCCGCTCCAAAGTCTCATTTTCACACACGGACCTCGATCTCGGGCGGACCCGGGCGGACCCGCGCTCGATCGATGGACGAGGACCGCGCCGAGGGACGCCGAGGGGGACGAACGACAGACGAGGGACGACGAGTGACGACGGTGAGGGTGGTGAGCATGTCGAAAGCCGCGTTCGCCGGGCTCAAGGCTGTGCAGGAACTTCGCTTTCATCTGTGTCAAACGAGCAAAGGGAGCGAAGGGGTTCGGAATTTCTTGTTGTCGAGCTATAAAAACTTGAAGGCTGCGTCGCCGACGACGCCGGTGTTGATTCGTGAGGCGAGCGGTACGGAGGGTAAGCTTTACGCTCGATATGATTTTGGGGTGGAGAAGTGCGTGAAGCTCGAGGGGTTGGATGCGAAGCAAGTGGAAAAGTGCTTGCGCGACCTCGTATCTTCGGCTCCGTAGTTTGTGTACTAGTAACATTTTAGATAAAGAAGTACGTACGATGATACAAAACAAAACGACTTCCGATCACCTCTCGAGCGATGAATCGAGCTTGACGTTCGATGCCGCGCGCTAAGTGCCTTATTCTAGTGCTAGTCCTAACGTAACGTAGAGATCGATCAGCCGCCGAGCAACACGCTCTCAGAAGCAACTTTGAAGGCAGCGTTGATCGCGGCTAATTCCTCCTTAGCTTCCGCAGAAACCAGTTCTAATTCTTTACTAACTTTTTCGTGCTCAGCTTGGAGAGCAGCTATGCGTTTACGCGCCGCTTTCTCGTCGGTATCAATCTCTGGAAGAGCTCGAGCGATTTCTACAATGACTCTCTTCGCTTCGACGATCGTCGCCGCCATCTCATCTATTTCCGCGCGCGTGACTCCATCTTCGGGGAGCGCGTCACTCATCTCTCCGTTCGGTCCGACCGTCACCTACGCGATGAAAACGAACGGGGGAACGGTTAGACGTCGACGGTCGAGAGAATCAAAATCGAAAAAAGGAGCGTGAGTTTCGCGCGTAACGTACCGCTTTCGCATCGCGCTGGAGCGTGCCGGCGTAGTTGAACATCAGCTGACACAGCGTATTGATTTGATCCTGCAGTTGCGTCACCGAGTCGGCCATATTGAGCGACCTGATGCGACGAGGAGTGGTGTGCGAACGAGGGCGTTCGAGTGGATGGGAGGCGCAAAGTCGAGCTTTGAGTTAGAGTTAATGTAATGACAAACAATTAACGTCGCTCTAAAATACTGTACTAATCTGCAAACGAATGACTCTCCTTACTCCCTACTAGGTGCGCTTGGTGAGACAAGTCCATATGGAAGGTGGAGGTAAATTAGCGTCCGAGGACATGTCCCCGACGGTGAGCATGCGCTGCAAAGAAATCTTGTAGTAGTACCTAAACCACATACACTTCACCGTCCCTTTCAATCCGGCGAGATGAACCAGTAAGTCACTATCCTTATAAAATGCGGGCTGCGAATTGAACACGCACGCATTCACCACCTTTGTCCTCGCACGAACGGTGTTTGATTTCGGATATGCGTCGCCCTTGACCACCTTGCGCCAAATCTGAGACTGATACAAGTAATGAAAGGCGCGCTGCTCGTACTTGAAGAGCATGTTCCAAGTCTTCGGAGCGACGAGCTGATCTTGCGCCCACATCTCATCGATAAACCACAGCATCCAAGGCGTGTTTCGCACCATCCAGACGCCACAGTTTAACCCATTCTTATCAGCCGCGAGAATCTGATCATAGTCGTAGTCCACGATGTCTTCCAATCTTTTCTCCGGATTCATGATGATGGTGTCGATGTCCACGTACAACAAAAGATCATAATCTGGCAAGTACTTACGCATGGCCAGGAGCTTACTCCAGCTCGTCGGACGATTTTTGTCAACGACGTCCAAGTCCACTATGAGGTCGTAGCCGTGCAAATCCGCGTACGCCTGTTTGTTCGCCATGGACTCGGCGCAGATGGCCTCCACGCCTCCATCACACAGTGAAAGTAATCCCACTTTAAGTTTTTGCGGTCTGAGACCCGGTAAATTCGTCATGTCCGCCGGAAGCAAGCCCGGTAACGGAGAGTTATCCACGAGTCGCGCCGGCGCCGGCGAGTCGCCCGCGCACCGATCCGGTCGCTCGATGGGATAAAACCATCTTCTCACGTACACCTTACCGAAACCTTGAATAATCTTATGTACAAACGGTCCAAACGCCCACATCGCCATCACCGCGCACAACAATGCCAACCGACTCCTCCTCGCCTCTCCTCGTCTCCGTCCTCGTCTCTCCTTGGAGTCGTCGGCGAAGTGTCCGCCGATGTATTCCCTCTCGTGTCCGCGCTCCCCCTCTCGTCCACCGTGTCCACCGAATCGATCGCGCAGCGTGGACCCACCCCTCCAATCACCCCCTCTGTTCACCGTCTGTCCGAATCCCATCACCGGCACCCCTCGCGGGGACGTCCTCGGATTCGATCGTCCTCCTCGGGGCGTCACCCCGCCCGTCCCGTGCACCCCGTGTTGATGTCCCTGCGACGTCGTCGCGCCCCCGTACGACGTTCTCGCCTCATCGTCCGCGCGCGCGGGATGATTCTTTCCCCTGTGCATCCCCGCCTCACCGCGCGACGCACTCCTCGGACGCGCGCGTCGTCGATTCATTCATGAGTTCATTCATGAGTTCATGCATGCGTGCATGCATGCATTCATGCATTGCATTCATGCACGTCATGCACGCATCGGCTTCGAAACGATCGATCGATCGATCGAGTCGATGCGCGCGTGACGTGCGAATGATTGCGAATGCATGCATGCGTGAATGGGATGACGCGACGATCGAATCGAATCGAATCGATGACGGGAGACGGGCGCGCGAGACGGCACGGCGCGGCATGGGACGGAGCGACGAGGACGAGGATTCGGAGGACGAGCGCGGAGAGTCCTCCGCGCTGGGGGTTCTGGGAGGACCGGCGCTGGACGCGTCTCTGGGAGGACTCGGGGCGATGGATGCCTCGCGCGTGGGTCGGCACGTCGGACGACGGGGGACGACGACGACGACGACGGAGACGGGAGACGGGAAGAGGGAGGGCGAGGGCGAGGGAGAGGGAAGGGCGATCGAGGTGAATCCGTTCGAGGTGGACGAGCGAGAACTGGAGGCGCGGGCGAGCGAACCGATGGGCGTCGGGATGGAGGAGACGGAGACGGAGACGGAGACGGCGGGAAACGGGGACGATGTCTCGAACGTCGCGATGAGAACGCCCGGAGGTGGGGTGTTGGAGAATGGGAGTTATCACGCGGGCGATGGGATGACGTACGGAGATTTACTCGCGCCGCCGCCGTCGTACGCGGATAGCGTCATGTACACGCAGCCCGAGATTCAACCGTCGGCGGACGCGGCGACGAACGATGGTGGAGGTGGGATCGGTGCGGCGACGACGATGACGGTGTTTCTGGATGAAAATGAACAAGGTGGCGACGAGGGGATGCTGAAAGTTTCGGTGAGCGATCCGAAGATTGAGGCCGACACGACGTCGGCGCTCGTCGGGAAGAGAGTGACGCACTACAAGATTACCACTCGAACCAACATTGCGTCGTATATTCACAAAGAGGTGGTCGTGTGGAGACGTTTCCGAGACTTTGTGGCGCTCGATACCAGGCTGAACGCGCTGCATCGCGGTTATTTCATTCCTCCGCGACCGGAGAAAACCGTGGTGAATTCCACTGGCGACAGCTTCATTCAAGAACGAACGGTGCAACTTCAGCAATACCTCAATCGTATCGCCACGCATCCGAAGCTTCGTCTCGGTGATGCGCTAAGAATCTTTCTGACTCATCAAGATCTGGGCGCGAGCCTGGATTGGTTCAACATGGCATCCGGAGTGCCGGCCGCGACGCTCGGAGCGACTCCGAGTAGTCCGGAGACGCCACAGCGGCCCCCGCTCACCGTGTCTTCTCCAGGGCAATCTCGCGACTTCGGTCGGTTCTTCAAAGAACTCAGACAAACCGTCGTGCAATCAACCGCTGTGACTACCGTCGGTGACGCTTTGGGATTGGATACGCCCAAGCCTAAAGTTATGGAGGAAGATGCGGCTTTCTTGGTTGAGAAGGATAGAGTGCATCGAATCGAACACGAGCTCTCTGGAATGTCTTCCAAGGCGACCAAACTCTTGACGCTGCAACAAAAGTACGGCGAAGCTGTTGGGGAGTTCGGTATGGAGTGTTTGAAGTTTGCAAAGCTTCAAGAAGAAGAGGGCACGCGCCTCGGCAAGTACAGTGAAAATGGTATCGATTGCATGACTGCCGCAAATGAAATGAGAAAAGCCGGAAACACTTCGGTGCGAGTGAGTCGCTTGGCTCGATCTGCAACGTCACAAACTGCGCAGGCACTGAATCCTCTTCACGATTACTTGAAGCTCATGCCCTCAGTCCGTCGATCGATTGGAGAAAGAAATGAATCTTTGTTGACTCTCCAAACGATGCTCGCTGAAACCGACAGATTGGAAGCGCGCATCGCCAAGCTCACGCCAGATTTCACAAAGATGAAAAAGGTTGAAGATTTGAAGCTCGAGCTGGATGCAACGCGCGCTACTGGTGAACGGGCTCGAGAGGATTACAACACGATTCAAGAACGTCATCGAGAGGAATTTTCACGTCTTGAAAAAGAACGCGTGGGGCAGTTTCACTCGATGTTGTTAAACTACGCTCGTGTTCAAGTTGCGAATGCTGAACGATCACTCTCACTTTGGCGCGGGCTCGCCGAAGAATTCGGCGCCTCGGCGGACGAATGGCGCACTCCCAAGCCCGAGAGGGCTGACGTCGTCGATCTCTAAACAACTCATCGTTTGTACCATCTTGTAACGCAATTTCCAATTACAACATTGCATTGACGAAGCTAATTGACTTTAATTCTCGGAGGCGATCTAGGGGCAGTTCCCAGAGACTTTGCTGGAGTCTTCGCTCCCCAGCGTTCCGCACTGGGCGTAATCTTTGATGACTTGTCCAGTGAACGCGTCCCCCACGAGTGAATCGCGATCCCAAACGCCAGCTTGAACCCAATCGCGAGTAGCATCACCCCGAGACCTACACTCACACCACTAAAATACACCAAAACTCTGTCGAATATTCCTCTAGTGAGCACGTCCGAGGACATCGCACTTTGTTTCAGCGTGCGATAGAGACCTGGCACGACTCGAATAATGACAGCAGCGGGAGCAAGTGGAACGAATCCAACGACTTGGTGAATCTTGTACGACTGCGTCAAGTGCACGTGGTCTCGGCATATTTGTCGATAGAATCTTCGATAGACACCTGGACGAAGAGAGTTGAATTTCGCCATGAATGAGTGCTTCACAACGTCCACGAAGATTTCTGAACCCAGCACGAGGAGAATATCATTCAAGAATTTCGCGGTGAACGCGGCTTCTATGCTCCCTGCCGCCATGATTCGTTGCGCTCCGACAAACATGAGACACACGCAGAGATGCACTCGTTCAATGACGTCCAATCTACTCACACCAAACAGTTTTTCAGGATCTTGCTTCTTGAAGACGTGTCCTTTCATCTCTGAAAAATTGTTCGAGATGAGCACGAGTAGCATCGCGTTCGTGTGGCTATTGATCGCGACTGAAAGGGTCACAGCGTGCGTCAACAACACAAAAGTGTGCGCGACCGTCGCACACGTGGACAAAATCACATCCACTGCCAGTCTAAAAACGGAGTGCACTTGGTCCATTGCCGAACCATCAGTCGCCATGGTCACGCATCCGTGCACGCTATTTTGTAACGCATCGAGGACGTTACTGCTAAAAGAACACAACAATTTGTCGAAAGTTTCCATCACGGCGCACGCCATATAAAGCTTGATGACTTCCTGACCTCGAATGTAGTGGTAAATCACGCTAATGTCCAGCATGTGCGTGTACGTAACCGCGACGCAGAGCATGAAAAGCCACAACACGTCGTTCAAGTGCTCTCGAGCGTACGGATGAATACCCCACGCGCGTCTCTTTGAGGACTTTTTATCTCCCGAATTGAGGGTCGCCACCGACCAGAGCAAACGAACCGTCTGTGACATTACGCGAACCGGCAGCGACGTGAACAAGCCCAATATCGCGTCGGCGCAGAGCAACCCACCGTACAGACAAAACTTCTCCAGCGCCAACGGTATGTACCACAACAAATCAAACACTCGCTCGCGCGCGTGCGACATATCCGGATCGTCCTCGCGTTCACCGACGCAAAAGCCCAACTCGAGCGCGCAGTACTTCCACACGGATTCCATCCCGCTCGATCGTTCTGCCTCTCCTCGATTCATAGACGTCGTCCAATGCCTCAGCGCGTCCATCTCCAGGCTCTCCGCCGCGGTCGCGCCCTCCTCGCGCGCGTTCATCGTCCTCACCCCCGCCCGCTCGTCTCCATCGTCGCTTCGTCCATTCGTCTCGCGCCCACTTCCGCTCGCGGCGCCCTCGCGTCGTCGCAACCCGACCTCCATCTCTCTCTCTCTCTCTCTCGCGCCCCTCGACGACGCAGCGCTCGTCGACGCTCCCGCGACGTCTCACCGCGAGACGTCTCGACCCCCACCCGCTCGTCCCTCCCGACGCGCGCGGACCGAGCGCACGCGCACGGACGCGCGCAATCCGACAATCAATCCAAATCAACCCAAATCAAAGTCCGAGACGTCGACCGGTCGAACGCGAACGCGCGCGCGCGCCCGCGAGCGCGGACCTCGGCGTCGAACGCGAACGCGAACGCGCCCGCGCGCGCCCGCCCGCGAGTGCGCACCCGCCGACCCCACCGTCCCGTCCGTCCCCGTCTCGGCGTCGTCGCGAACACCGCCTCTCGACGCTCGCGTCGTAGTTACTCGTGTTTGAATGCGATGAAAAACGACAGACCAATTTTCAAAAAATTCGCGCCCATCGGTCGGTCGGTCGGTCGGTCGGTCGGTCGGTCCAGGAATTAGGTCTTATGACGGTCTGTGACTCGTCAATGTGTCCCCTTCGGTGCCCCGACAGGACAGCCATCCGCCCCGGCGGCGGCAGTGCGAGGCGCGACGCGGGCGCGCGCGATCGTGGCGAGCGAGCGAGCGAGCGAGGCGCGCGAGGGACGAAACGGGAGATCTCTCTCTCTCTCTCTCTCCGTCGTCGACGGTGGCGAGCGCGCGCGCGGGCGGCGCGAGTCCGTCGTCGCGCGAGAGACCGACCGGACCACCGTTCGGCGATTGTTTCATCCCCGCGCGCGCGCGCGCGAGCGAGACGCGGGAGACGCGGGAGACGCGACGCGCGGAGAGAGTCGTCGGCGGAACGGGACGAGCGGCGATGTTTAAGGCGGCCGCAGCGTCGTCGCAGGCGAACGGGACGAGCGAAAACGGCGGCGGTGACCTGGGGAGTTCGCCGTCGTGGAGGTGCGCCACGCGCGCGCGTCGCGGTGGGGGTTTCGAAGTCGCGGGGCGAACGGCGAGCGAGGAAGGCGCCGAGGGCGAGGGAGGGTAGACGATCGAGGGCGACGCGACGAGTGGATTGGAATAATTTTCATCCATCGTTCGAGCGCGTCGAGGGGGCGAAGACGGGCGCGCACGAGCGCGAAGTGGGCGTCGATCGAGCTCGGGAAGAGGACGTCGGCGACCGCCGAGCTGGCGTTCGGCCGTGCTCGTCGGACGCCTCGTGCGGGGTCGGCGACGGGGGCGACGAGGGTCGGGGGGGAGATGTAGACGCGACGACGCGAGAGCGCGTTGACTGACGCGAGTTTGCCATCGTTTTCACTTCGCTCGATGAACAGGGAGTACGAGAGCTCGTTTTCTAGACTGCTAAAGGAGGAGTCTCGAGGAGCCGACGATCTCGTGCGAAGCGCTTCGGCCGTGGATCTGTCGTACACCGGGAAGGATTCGAGTCCTGGCGGGGCTAGTGATACGGATAGCGCTCACAACTCTGAACATTTCGGCTCGTCCGCGGGATTTGGTAAGGATGGTTTGTTTGGCGTGTCGAGAGACGACGGCGCTGTCCCGTCCAACCTCGGACGAACCGCCTCCCACGGGGACGCGTTCAGCGATAGTGCGTTCGGGCTACCGAATGATCTGAGTGGTATGGGCGGTAATATGGTTGGTAATGGTTTGACTGGTGCGACGGATGTTGTGAGTGCGTTTTCGAACTTAGGTTTGGGAACGGACGTGCCTCTCCGACCGTCGACCGCGCCGCTCCCGCCTCACGGAGCCGCCGCAGGTCAGGGATACGTGAACGCTGCGTCTCGGTTCGGTGGTGAAACTCAATCTCAAAGATCTTCACCGGCGCCGGGTGTTGGTGCGTACGGAGGCTTGGGAGCGGGTGTGGGTGCGGGTGCGGGCGCGGGTGTGGACAAGAACGCCATGCTTCAGCTTCAACTGCAGCAGTTGCAGCAGTTGCAACAGCTTCAAGGTGTGCCTTCTCTTCCTGTGGATGCGTTCGGTCTAGGCGGAGCTGCGAATGGTTTAGGTGGTGTGTCGGGAGGTATGCCGGTTCAGACGCCTGAGATGGCTCAGCTGCTTGCGGCGAACCTCGGCAACGCAGGTATGGGTGGCGTTGGTGGCGGCGCTTACGGTGCCAACAACGGTCAGCCTCAGTCGATGGCTGAAGTCTACCAGGCGGCTTATACCGCTGCGTTCTACGCGCAACAGCAGCAGTTGCAGAACCTGATGCGCATGCAGCAAGTTCCTGGCCTCATGGCCCAAAATCTATCGCCGCAACAGCTACAGCAGTTCGCTGGTCTCGACGGTGGGATGGGTGGCTTGGGTGGAAACGACGGTGGGCACGGTGGTGGACGCATGAACGGTCGAGATGATCGCTCTCGCGTCGGTAGAACGATGGGAAGAAACCGCAGTGGTGATCGAGGCGACCGTTCTGGAGTTGGCTCTCAGTCGCTCTCTGGTTCGGTGACTCGCTCTGACTCTCCGCCATCTGAGGCTGAAATCGCCGAGATGGATAGCCGATTTGTTTCTGTTGAAAACTGCGTCGGCCAGATTTCTGTGCTTGCGCGTGATCAACACGGCTGCCGATTCCTGCAACGCAAGTTCGATGAGGAAGGTGCCAAAGCAGTTGACTTGTGCTACGATGAAATCATCGCCGAAGCTGTTGAGTTGATGATGGATCCGTTTGGAAACTATCTCGTGCAGAAGTTGATCGAATGCTGCAGCGACGAACAACGTTCGGGAGTCTTACGAGCGGTTTCTGTTGTGAGGGATGATGCCGTCGACGGTTTGCCTGAGCTCGTCACGATCGCTTTGAACACACACGGTACCCGTGCGGTCCAAAAGCTGATTGAGATGCTCAACTCTCCGGAAGAGGTGTCCCTCGCGACGAGTGCTTTGCGACCGGGAGTCGTTACTTTGATCAAGGATTTGAATGGTAATCACGTCATTCAGCGTTGCCTTCAACGATTATCATCTGAAGATAATCAGTTCATCTATGACGCGGCAAAGGTTCACTGTGTGGAAATCGCAACTCATCGTCACGGTTGTTGCGTACTTCAGCGTTGCATCGATCATGCGATCGACGAACAGCGCCGTCCACTGGTGCATGAGATTGCTTCTCAAGCTCTCGTACTTTCTCAAGATCCTTTTGGCAACTACGTTGTTCAATACATCTTGGATTTGGGATTGTCGTGGGCTAACGGTGAAGTTATGACTCAACTTCTCGGCAACTACGCGGAGCTTTCGATGCAGAAGTTTAGCTCCAACGTTGTCGAAAAGTGTCTCAAGCTCGCGGATTCCTCATTGGAGAAGAACCGTAACACCGTGGTGCGAGAGATCATGCAGTCACCTCTGTTGGATCGTCTTCTCATGGATCCTTATGGCAACTACGTCGTGCAGTCTACGCTTACTGTGACTAAAGGTGTTCTTCACACTGAACTTGTCGAGCGTATCAGACCACACTTACCTTTGATCAAGAACAGTCCGTTCGGAAAGCGCATCCTGCGATTGCTACTGGAGAACAAGAAGTAAAACAGTCAATTTTTTTGTGTTTTCCAGTTTAAGTTGCAAGTGGGTGAGAGGGTGATGATTTCGTTTCACTGAAACGAGATCGTGTAAATCATGACACGTCTAAAAATGTCTTCTACCAGTATGCTCTATTCACGAGCATACTCGTAGAAGACGAGCATACACAATGAAACGCAGCGTGATCGTTTGAGCAATCGAACGAGTCCACGCTTTCTGCAGTGTGCAACCGAGCGGCGGCGTTCCGTTCGACGCGACGCATCGACTCGGCTGCACCATATACAATTACTCGAGGTTATGTAATAATATCATTCATTGCTTCAAGATCTCGCTCCCGAACATCTTATAGTCGCTCGCGCGACTTTCTCATCCGGCGACCTCGGAGCGAACGGCCGGCTGAGCGAACGAAGAATCGCGGCGCCCAGGGTTGGGTGGTCACATCTCCGCTCGCGTCATGGGTTGCTGCGCGTCGTCCCCGGCGTACGACGACCACGCCACGGTCGAAGAGAGACGTAACGCCGCGCTCGCTGCGGCTGAATCGCGCAGTAAGGCGAGTGAAATGCGCGGGATAAAGGTAATCGAAACGGGACACGCGGATCCTTTCTAACCGTCGTCTGCTCTCGTCTTCGCGAAGCGCTCGATCCCGCGAACTGACGAACGATGTCGCGTCTCGCGCGCACCCAGAACGAACGAATGGTGAGTAAAGTAAGAGCCGCGAACGCACCGCCCACGCGCGCGACCTCGCTCGGTGACCGCAAAGCAGATCAGATGGCGAAGGACTGGGCCTCCTAGCCTTTGTCGGGACGCGATTCAAAAGTACCATAGACCGAGAGTCATCTTTGATTTAAAAACATAGACTAGACTAGCATTCCCTACTTCCAACGTTCGGCGTCCGTTCTCGCGCCCGTTCACGCCTTCTTCACGTCCTGGAAGAGTTCCGCGAGTTCTCCGCTCTGATGCATCGACATCATAATGTCCGAGCCTCCGACAAACTCACCCTTCACGTACAACTGCGGAATGGTCGGCCACGCCGAGAAGGCCTTGATTCCATTTCTCAGCTCATCGCTCGCGAGGACGTTTCTCGACGCGTATTCCACGCCGTGGTGGTCTAAAATACGACACGCCATGTTGGAGAACCCGCACTGGGGCGCCGAGGGCGACCCCTTCATGAAGATAATCACCGCGTTCGCCTCGACGTCCGCCTCGATCATCTTCTGCACATCTTCGCTTCCGGAGCCGTTCGTCTTCGCCTTGAAATCGTCATGGCTGTCGTCGGCCGAGGCGGCGAAACCGCGACGCGCGACGCGGGAAAAGGCGCGGAGGTTGGGAGACGCGCCGGTCGACGTCAGAGAGGCCGGCGCGGCTGCGTTCGCGATGGACGCGACAGCGTGCGCGCGCTTGGAAGAAGACGCGACGGCGTAGAGCGCGCGAAGAGCGACTCGTTTGGACTGCGAGCTCATGTCTGTTGTTCGCGACGAGCGACGCGATGTGCGGAGAGGGGCGGCGTCGAGGTTGCTCTTCGGCGAGAGACTACTGAGTTCATTATTCGTAAATTCTATACCCGATGTACTTTAACCAAGACTGTTGCACGCTGGGATCGAAGTTGTCCTTCAAGCGCCATCGCTGACCGTCCTCGGTGGCGAACATGGTGGGCTCCCAAGGGGGAAGCTCGCCCGTCTTCATAGCCTTGTGTAACCTGCGCTGGCCTCGCTCGGCTCTCTTTTTGGCCGCGCTCGCCGTCTTCATGTCCTTCACGAGGAGAGCTTGGAAGAATTCTCCCCAAAGACAATGACTATCCGTAAACCCGTTGAGAGGTTGCGTCACAGCTTTCGTCGGTTGACTCTTTGGCACCGCAGGTTGCCAAAACGGTCCCAAAATCTCCTTCTTTTCCGTCACTAAATCCACCGTCTCGTTTACTCTGCCTCTGAAACGCATCGAGACCTCGTCTTCGCTTACGATCGAACCGTCGACCTTATGCGCGTTACTCTTCCAGCCGGCAGTACCGCGCGGCTTGAAGTTGATGTTAGCTTGCAGCGGAGGTCCCTCACTGACCCTTCTGAGCTTGACTTGTCCCACCGTTTCGGAGTAGCTACCGCTTAGACCGAAAAATCGAATAAATAAGGAAGGGAAATTCAAAACATACTTTTCCCCCGTGTGCAAATTCTCAAACCGCATCTCACCATCGATGACGACTTGCACAGATGTGCCTCTGAACACGGGCTTTGCTTTGACATCCGCCGACAGGTGTATGCCTATCTCTTCGTTCCTTAGATCCCACGTGGTGATGGGCGGGTGATGACACACCTGCTCGGCTAAATAAGAGGTCCTACCACTCTGGATGCGATGAGTCTCACCCAATATCGGATTCAAAGGCTTTTTCATCGCCCCAAAAGTGTACGGAGACTTCACGCCGGCGCTCGAGCCAGACTCCGTTCGAATGGCGGTCATGTCTAGGTAGAGCTTGACGAAGCGTCCTAGACGCACTCCCGGATCGGAGTGCTTCAAATCGCTCCAATCATTTTCGCAAGCTTCGACCACATACACCACGTCTTCCGCCACTTGTATCGTACTAAAGGGGACGAAGAACGACGGCGGTAACTCGATATCCGTCAAGTCCTGACCAACCTTCAAGTGTTTCGTCATTCCCACCAACTCCTGTGTCCCTTGTCCAGTCCGCATGCGCTCGTGCATCTCTCTCTTTTCCGGTGTCATCAAACCTAATCGCTCCAACTCCGCCGCCTCTTCCTCCGCCTGTCTCACCGCTTCCTCGTGTTCGCGCCGAAGCAGGTGTCTCACCTTAGACTTTAATTCCCTGATCGCTCCGGCGACGTGAAATTGGTGTTCATCCTGTTCCCAAACCTTCCCGAGGGTGAAAGGAAAACTCTGACCCGCCTTTAACCCGATATTCTCGCGCGTGAGCTCCTCGCAGTCCTCGTCGTCGCTAGAGTTTAAGTCTTCCCTTGCATCGTACCACATGTCATCATCCAGCGGCTGAAAACGCGCGCGTATCGTCGCGACGTCCAACCGCCGCGCTCCCTTGAAACAACACCAGCACGACATCTTTGTCGCCCGCTCCTCGCGTCGTGATTCACCCCCTCGTTCACCGCGTCGAACGCCTATCGAAGGAGTCTGATTTGATTATCTGCACGGATCGGAGGGTCCCGACCTCCGTCTCCTTTCCCTCACGCGTTCGACCCCACCTCTCGCGCCGAGTCGCACCGAACAGACCTCTTCGCTTTCACCCGCCGGTGAAAGACGCGTTCGCGACGCCGCGCGCGAGAGACTCCGGAGTCTTCGACGACCGAAGGGAGCAACTTGGATCGAGTGGGTACTGTGTGTCGAGTCATGAATCGTCATATTGAATTGAACACTGTTTCCTCTCCTCGGCGCGAGCCCTAAGGAGGTCGCCGCGCGCGAATTAGTTCGGCGCGAACGCGATTATCGTACGTTCTGATCGTTGATCTGACGGACGTGGATCGTTCGCGTTCGCGCGCGAGCGCGGCGTCGAGTTCGGCGCGGCGAAGCGCGAAGGCGTCCGTCTCGACGAGCGACGGCGCAGTCTCCGGGACTCCCTCCTCCGTCTCCTCCTCGATCTCGATCGCGCCCTCGATGGAGTGCGGGACGACGATGTTCTCCGCCGCGAGCAAATCGGCGATCTCTCGCTCCCTCTTCGCCAGATCTCTCTTCGCGCCGGCGATCCGCGCGTTCGCCTCGCACAGTTCCTCTCGCAGACGCCGTCCCAGACACCGCTCCACCTCGAGATCCCGCGCCACCGCCATCGCGCGCGCGCCATCCCGCGCTAACTGTTCATCCAACTCCCCCAATTCTCGCTCGAGGGCGTCCATCTGCGCCTCCACGCTCGTCACGATCGACGTCTCATTCACCGGCGGTTCGTTTTCCTCGGACGTTCGGCGCTCGACGAGGACGTTCTCACGGTCACCGTCTCTCTCGCTCCCTCGCGTTCCCGCCCTCGCGTCCACCGAACCAACCGCCCCGTTTTTCATCGCTCTCTCCCGCGTCCTCGTCCCTCGTCCCTCGTCCCTCGCGTCGCGCGCGCGAGAGAGACGACGTAAAGGAAAAGATGTCTCGACCGACTCGATGACGAGGCGTCACCGTCTCGCGCGTCGACTCGCGCGCGCGAACTCTCTCGCGAGATGGTCGATCGCGATCGAGCGCGCGCTCCCGACGCGCGCTCGGCGTCCACGGCGCCGGTGTCGGTGGAGAACGCGCGCGCGATGGGCGACGCCGTGCGCGCCGAGCGCGAATCTCGCCACGTCGTGCGCGACGCGACGGATCGACGGGTCGTCGTCACGAGGAGCGACGTCGACGCCAAGCGCGCGATTCACATCGTTGATTGCGCGCGGTGCGTCGTGGAGATGGACGCCTCGGTGACGTGCGCCAAGGTGTTCGTGGAGCGATGCGTCGAGTGCGTCGTCGTCTCGGCGGGACGCGTGGTGAGCGAACACGCGGAGATTTGGGATTGTGAGGGGTGCGTGGTGACGTTTAAGAGGGGTTTAGGGACGATACAGATTGATCAGTGTCGAGAGGTGCGATTGGAGTACGAGCGTAAGGGGTTCATGGGGGCGGTGGTGTTCGCGACGAGCGTCGGCGTGCGCGTGGCGTTCGCCGACGACGGCGACGGAGGCGAGCGGCGTCGCTTGGATACGGAGGATTTAGCGCCCGGAGATCACAGAGAGATTCCACAGTTCATCGCCCGGTTTGTGAACGACGAGTTGCTCGTCGAGCGATTGATTCGCGGGAAGGATGAGTACCCGACCACCGAGCGAGAGCTTCGCGAGTCGCTCGGAGACGCGCTCGCCCGGGAGCACTTGGACACGGCGCCCGCGCGCGCCGAGTTACGAAAAGATAAGGGGAACGCCGCGTTCAAGGAGGGAAATTACGCGCAAGCCGTGGTGCACTACACGGAAGCGCTCGAGCTCGATCCCTCTCACGTCGTCGCCCTGTGCAATCGAGCGCAGTGCCTATTAAAACTCGGCGAGCACGAAAAAGCCCTCGCCGACGCCGACGCCGCCGTCGATGTCAAATCCGACTACGTCAAGGCACACTTCCGACGCGGTCTCGCCCTCCACGCCCTCAAAAGATTCCAAGAAGCCGTTCGCGCCTTCGAAGACACCCTCAGGATCGATCCCAAAAACATTCAAGCCAAGGACTCGCTCCGCGTCGCCGAATACGCCGCCGGCAGAGCCGCGCGAGAGTCGTAGACTCGCCGTCGCCTTCCAAATCTATTCCTCTTCCCCACCGCATCCATCGTCCCGACGTCGTCCCACGCCACCGTACACTTTTCACCATTCACCATTCACTTTTCACCACACACTCCCTCCCGTTCCCTCCCGTTCTCTCCCGTTCTCTCGCGTCTCTCGCGTTCTCTCGCGTCTCTCGCGCCCTTTTCTTTTCTATGGATAAGAGCTCGTAAACCCACATGCATTCGTTCCTTTGACGCGCACACCGCGTCGCGTCCCGCGTCTCGCGACCGACCGCACGGTCGTCGTCGTTCCTCTCCCGCGGACGCGTCATGTCCGCCGCCGCGCGCGCCGTCGTCGTCCCGTCGCGGGCCGTCGTCGTCGTCGATCGTCATCGTCGTCGTCATCATCATCGGCATCATCATCATCATCGATCGTCCGCGCGCGCGTCTCGCGTCGTTGCCGCGAACGCCGCGAGCGCCTCTTTCGACGTCGCCGGCGCGCGAATCGCGGGCGTGGGGAAAGCGATCCCGGAAAAGGCGCTGACGAACGATGACCTGAGCGAACTGGTCGATACGAATGATGAGTGGATCGCGGCGAGAACGGGGATACGCGAGCGACGGGTCATCACGGGGGACGAGACGTTGACGACGTTGGGTGCGAAAGCGGCGATGCAGGCGTTGGAACGTGCGAATGTAAAGGCGGAAGATGTGGATTTAATCATCCTCGCCACGTCGAGCCCGGATGATATCTTTGGGAGCGCGTGCACGATTCAAGCGGCGCTGGGGGCGAAGAAGGCGTTGGCGTTCGATCTCACGGCGGCGTGCAGTGGGTTTGTGATTGGATTGGTGAATGGAACGCAATTTATTCGTTCCGGTGGGTATAAAAATGTGCTCGTCATCGGTGGTGATGTGTTGAGTCGATACGTCGATTGGCGTGATCGAGGGACGTGCATTTTATTCGGCGACGGCGCGGGGGCGTGCGTGTTGACGGCGACGACGGCGGACGCGTGTTCGTTGAAAGGGTTCGACATGCATTCGGACGGGACGCAGAATCATCACTTAATAGCGCAGTACGTCGGGGATAAAGGGAAGCCGATGAGCGAGGGGGCGTCGAAGAATGGCTCTTTTTGTAACATTTCCATGAGCGGGCAAGACGTGTTTAAGTTCGCCGTGCGCACGGTGCCGATGACGGTGAATAAGTCTTTGAAAGCGGCGAATATGGCGGCTGAGGATATCGATAAGTTAGTGTTGCATCAAGCGAATCAGCGCATCATAGACAGCGCCGCGCAGCGATTCGGGTTGAGCGAGGACAAGGTAGTTAGTAACATCGCCAAGTACGGAAACACCTCGGCGGGTTCCGTGCCAATCGCGCTGTGCGAAGCCGTCGAGACGGGGGCGGTGAAGGAGGGCGACGTCCTCGCCTTCGCGGGATTCGGCGCCGGACTCACGTGGGCGAGCGCAATCTGGAAGTTTTAAACGAGCACGGCGTCGGATTGACGCGTTAGAAGATGTGACATCATCAGACACACACCCCGTCCCGTCTTCACTTTTTCGCTTTTTCTGTCCCGAGCGCTCGAGCGCGACATCAATCGGTGCCCCAGACGTCGACGTTCACGCGCGCGCGCGTTCGTTCGCGCGACGGGCGAACGGCGATGGCGTCTCAAAACGTGTCCACCCTCATCACGAACGCGCCCGTGGGCGTGGACGTGCGCGCCTTTGCGCGCGACGCCCTGACGTTTACCTCGAGCGCCCATCCCAGCCCTGGGGAACATCACGCGACGAGGGCGTGCGTGTACGCGACGGAGACGGAAGATGACGGGTGTGAGGTGATCGTGGCGTCGGGAAGTGAGATGTACGGGATCTCGATCGATCTCAGGGACGAAGACGTCGAGCGTGGGAAGTCGAACGTGTTGAGACCGACGCGGGCGAGAGGGGAGACGACGGCGTCGGCGAGTCGGTTTTTGGATTCGTTCTCCACGGGGAGAGAGATTCAGTCGATATCGCTGAGCGCAAACGCTGGAAAATTACTCGCGGTGGATAATTTCGGGGTCGTGGACGTGATGACGCGAGATGTGGGAGCGGGAACGGGGTTTACGTCGCGCGCGGGCGGAGTCTCGGGCGTGGGCGCAAGCGACGTCTCGGGCGTGGGCGGGTGGTGCGGCGCCGTCATGGACGCGGAGGAGAAGAAAATGTACGTCGCCAAGAGTTCCAGTCAAGCAGTCGACGTGTACGACGGCGATAGACGGGTGCGACGTATTCGCACGCTCTTGACGCCGAGCGATTTATCCGTCGCCGTGGGCGGAAAAGGCGAGAGCGTGTTCGCCGTCGTCGAGGGACATCAGCTCGCGGTCTACGACGATAGGATCGCCGAAAAGGGAGGGTGCACGAATCGAATATCTTTAGGCTACAACAAACCTCTCTTCGCCGTGTCCACATCACAATCTCCGGGATTAGAGTTTTTAGTCGCGTGCGGCGGCGCCGAGCGAGTCGTGCACATACTCGACATTCGTAAATGGGGCGCCATGCATCGCTGGAGGAACGCCACGAAGTTCGACATCACGCAACTCGAACTCAGTTCGTCGAGTCCAGGATTCGCATACGTCGCCGGTCTCGATTACGAGTGCATGTGCGGCAACTGGGTGACTCATAAAACCGACGGCGGATTTTCCTTTCGAGCCGACTCGCGTTGGATGGGTCTCCACTCGTGCAAGACCACATCCGGCGACGGCGACATACTCGCCGGTTGGTCCGAGAGCGGTCACGTCTACGCCTTGCGCACGACTCCTAGAAATACATAGCGGTTCTAATACGACTCCGTAGCTTCGCCGTCGCTTTGTCGGTTACGCCGCACACCGCGGCGCCATGGAAGCGGCGGAGAGAGCGCCCGCGCTCCCCGAGCCCGACGTCTGCGCCGTCTGTCTCACGCATCCGTCGGAGAGAGCGGCGCTGGATTCGTGCGCCCACGTCTTTTGCGTCCCGTGTCTCTCGCGATGGGCAAAGATCGAGACAAAGTGTCCGCTCTGCAAGTCGCGTTTCACGACGATGACGCCGACGTCGGCGACCGGGGCACAGATCGGGGACGCGGTCTCGTTCCGAGAGACGAATCAGGGAGACAAGACGGAGGCGGACGACGACGAGGACGACGCGAGCTCTTCCGAGGACGAGGCCGAGCGGTACTTTTGCGACGTGTGCCGCCGCGGCGACGACGAAGAGTGCTTGTTGCTCTGCGACGCGTGCGACGTGGGATCGCACACGTATTGCGTCGGACTCGAGCGCGTGCCGAACGGTAGATGGTACTGCGAACTGTGTAGAGGTGAGAGTCGTTTCGTTAGGACGCATGAGGCGCCGATGTCGAGCTCGAGAAGAAGACGACGCGAGAGTCGTTCGCGAGCTCGAGACATTTTATTGCACATCGACGGAGGACGCGAAGCCGTGCGGATGAGAGAGCGAAGGATGGAGCGCGAACGGCGCGCCGGTAGGGAAAGAAGGAGAGGTCACGTGCGTCGTCGCGGTGGTGGAGGAGAACGGACCGCGATGCGCAGTCGAAGCGGTGGCGGAGACGACGAGCGCGTGCGACAGATTTCTCGCGTGCACGAGCTTCGAGAAGCTTGGTCTCGCTTACAGAGCGGTCAGATGGAATTTCCAGGATGGAGTCGAGAATCTGCGCCACACGAACGACCGAGGATCACGGTACCCTCGGCTCCTCGCCCGATGGCTGTGCCAGAGCCGGAACGGCCGAAGGGCGTCGTGGACGTGGCGTGGGACACTCTTCAACAAGCGATGGCAAGCGAAGAGAAAAAATCCAAAAAGCGAGCGTGCAAAGAGCCGCTCGACACGGATGCGGTTAGACCGAGCACTTCATCTCTCAGAAAAATCCCGAAACGGCCGAGCGTGCAGAGTGAGCGTCCGGGATGGAGCATGTCCGCCTCGGCGTGGGCACCGAGACAGAACGCGCAAGTTGTGCCTCACGCGGACACACCCTCGAGGACTCCCGTCGTCGCTCGACCGCGCTCTCCGGTGAAACCAGTTTCAAACTCAGCCACCAAATTCGCCGCTGCTGAGCGCGTAAAGTCCATCTTACGGCCCATGTGGGCCGCCGGCGACATCGCGAGCAAAGAGCAGTACAAGGACATCGCCCGTCGCGCGACGAGTGAAGTCCTCGCCCTCAACACCACGGATGCAACCGTCGTAGCTAATATAGTCAATCGCTTGCGCGGTGATACGTAAAGTTTTAGAAATAGAGTTGTGGCGCCACGATGGTGCCGACGTCAACCTGGACGCGTCGTCCGACGAGAGTAATAATTAGATTCGCGTCACTAAACGCCGCCGCCGCGCGCGATCGGCGATTCGACCGTCGCGATGGAGGATCAGGTGAGAATCTCTCGTCGTCTCTCTCTCGGCGCGCTCGTCGCCCGCTCGCGTGGCGCCCGTATTTCACCCGAGCTCGTTCGCACGTAACTGACCACGTCGCGCTCGTTCTCCCAGATGCGCCTCATCGCGCCGATCCTCAAGCGCGCGTCGGAGCTCGACAAGGGGAAACCGAAAGTAGCGTATTACTGTCGGATGCACGCGGTTCGAGAGGGATTGAAGATGGAGCGTCGACCGCAGGAGGTGAACGATGCTCTGAGCGATGCCATGGAGAAGTTGGAATGCGCGAAACCGTCGCTTCAGCTCGATGAAGAGCACGACGAACTCGAGTGCGAATCTTTTGCGTTGCAAATATTCGCGAAAGCCGATCGGGCCGATCGAGCGGGTCAACGAGGCCTGAATACGGCGAAGATGTTTTACGCTTCCAGCATCTTCTTCAACGTGTTGAGACAGTTTGACGAGGGAAAGTTGGACGCAGACATTGAAAATAAGCAACGATACGCAGAGTGGCGCGCCGCGGAGATCATGAAAGCGGAGCGTCAGGGAGCCACGGCGAGTCCACCGCCGGATGACGACGTGAAGGAGCGACGTGAGGAGGTTGACGCGGTCGTGTCGTCGTCGGAACCGGCGGCATCACCGTCGTACGCGCCTCCACCTCCGCCTCCACCTCCGCACGTCGCTTCCCCAGAAGCTCGCATTCCGATGTCGCATCACGAATCCACAAGACGTGCGAGTCCAGTAGCTAGTCATACCTTGTACGGCAAGGCGCCTCCGGGTGTCTCGCCGACGCCCATCGACATCGGGAGCATAGCGGACGCGCAGAGGCACGCAAAAAATGCGGTGAGCGCTTTAGGTTTCGACGATGTGCACACTGCAGTCGAGGCACTCGAGCGAGCGTTAAAAATCTTAGGACCTCTTTCGAAAAAGTAGCGAAAAATGACGGCGCAATTTGATTAAAATGAAACCTGTCGTTTACTTGAAAACAGCCTGGTCGCCGAGTTCTTGTCCTGCGAGACCCTCCTTGCTCACCTTGATGAAAAAGTCCTTGAGAGTGTCGGTACCGTAGCTCGGCGTCGCCTCGGCGTCGTACTCGCCATCTTCGTTCATCACCAACATGGACTCGGCGGCGTAGTATCGGCCAATCTTACCGAACTCAGCTGCGTCCTTCATGTTGCTGAAGAAGCCGGCGAAAACGTCGAGCACCTTGATGACGACGTCCATGATTTCGATCGGCACCTTGACGAATTTCGGCTCCATGTCGAGGATTTCGAAGAGCATGGTGCCTTGCTGAAGAGCAGACAAAGCCTCGCCCGGGCCGCCGATGGGAAGCACCTTGTTCAACAACTCCGGCTCGCGAATGGTGTCAGCCATATACTTGGCCAAATCGCTCTCAGAAATCGGCTTGCAGGACGCCAATTGTCCGTCACCGAACATAACGTACGGTCCACCCTTTTGCACAACCTCAACCTGACCCGCAAGCGACTTGAAGAACGCCGTCGGGCGCACGATGGAGTACGAGATGTCGTCCGCCTCTTGCAACTCAGCCTCAAACTTGAGCTTCGCCTGTTGGAACGTCAACGTCGGCTTTTGCACGCAGATGGCGCTCAACAACACGAAATGCTTCGCATCACGCTCCCGAGCGACGTCGAGCACGTTCTTCGTCGCCCGATAATCAATGTCCCACGAGTCCTTCACGCCGCCGGTGCGACTCGCCAGGCACGACACCACGACGTCGTAAGAATCGCTTCCGAACGCATCGTTCGCCACGGACTCCTTATCACCAACGTCACCGAACTTCACGGTGGCGTCCTTAAACAGCGCCTTCGCGTCGTTCGCGCTCGTCTTTCCACCGATACCGCTCTTCTCTCTCGTGAACGCCGTCACGTCGTACCCTCTCGCGCACAGCTCGCGCGTCACGAACTTCCCGATGTACCCGGTCGCGCCGACGACGAGCACCTTGACCTCTTCGTTCGGTTTACCCGCGAGATCCACCGCCGATCCCGCGCGCGTCGGCGTCGTCGCCCGTCTCGCGCCCGCTCTCGTCGCCCGCGTCGATCGCGTCCTCCATCCTCGCGTCGCCATCGCGTCGCTCCCACGCATCGCCCATCGCGCGCTCGCGCTCGCGCTCATGTCGTCCGAGAATAGACACGCGTCCGTCGACCCCTCGCGCTCGTCTCGCTCGCCCGCTCTCGCGCGCGCGTCTCGCGCCCGGCCCATCCGTCGTCATCCATCATCATCATCATTATCCATTCATTCCATGGATGGATCGCTTTTTGTACGTGTTAATATGGGCTTTCTCGACCGACGGTTGTCCTCGCGCGCGCGCGCGCGCGCGTCGACACACGCGCGCGCGGAGACGATCGTCGCGCGGCGGTGACGCGCGAGCGAGACGACGGGAATTCCCGTCGTCTCGCTCGCGCGCGCGTCGTTCGATGAAGCTTCGAAGCGGGTCGACGAGCGGCGAGACGGTGCGCGAGCGCGCGCTCGAGACGGCGCGGCGGCGGCGGGTCGCGCGCGACGCGCGCGCGGAGGCGAGCGCGCTCGAGACGGCGCTCGAGACGTCGAGCGCGTGACTTTTCGACGAACGGAGCGGCGTGACTGACGACGGTGATGGACGCGCGCGACGACGCAGGAGGAGATGAGACTTCGTTCGGGACACGTGGTGGGGGTGTCGGGGCCGGCGAGCGCGGCGCCGAGGAGCGCGGCGGAGGCGCGAGCCATGCTCATGGGAGGCGGTGCGGTGACGGTCGTGCCGGAGGAACACTGGCCGACGTTTCGACGAGGGGTGAAGGCGGTGTTCGATCGATGGACGGCGATACAGTTGGCGGTGGTGAACGCGTGGGGCGGCGCCGAGTCGGAGCGAAAAGTAAACGAGGCGGAGGAAGAAATCGCGGCTTGGTTCGCGTCGAGAAAGAGAAAGGATGAGTTGGAGTTGGAAGATTTATTGATTGAAATATTGGGTGATGATTTTAACGTGTCGTGCGAGGATGGGTCGCCTCGTGAGGTGGCGAAGGCGTTGTGGGCGATGCACGAACAGTGCGCGGAGGGAACGTACGACTTCGTGGCTCAGATCGAATCGACGCCGTTACCGCGAGAAGCGATCGAACGGAGTAAGCTGATCGAAGAGGATAGACGCTGGACCATGAACGGTGGAGGAGACATGGACACGGGAGATAGCTCGAGCGACGGGGAAGACGACAACATGGAAGAGGTTGACGCCGACGGTTTGGCGGATCAACTCGGAGGCGCTTTCGGCGTTCGAGACGAGGGCGATGATACCGCCGATGTGTCCGCGCGCAGAGGGAAGAATGAGCCCGACGATGACGGTTGGTGCACGGTGCCTTCGCGACGATGATTTATGTGTAATGAAACGACGCATTCATACTCGTATTGAACAAAGTTTGTGAAATTCTCTTTATATCGGTTCCTCCGTGATGGACAAGATTTCTTCCTCGACAACCTTCGTCTCGACGTAGTCCTTCTTCGGAGCTTGATCGCCGAGAAGTTCCTCGAGGGTAGACTTGTAAATGGGGGTGTCGCGGACAGCCTTCTTGGACTCGACCCACGCCTTCCATTTCTCCTCGGATTTCTTCTTCTCGCTCGCAACGTTCGAATCGGCCTCGTTTCTGATCTTCTCGTCGAGCTCTTCGAAACGCTTACTGTACTTCTTGATGTTCTTCTCAATTTCAGCTTCTTGCTCGGCGGAGAGAAGACTCTTTCCGCGAGGACGCCACAAGAATTGGAAGAAGCGATCCTTGCCGTACTTGTACAAGAGCTTGCCGTTGAAGGTCCACATGTGGTATCCATTCTCCATTTGGTGAACACTCGTCACTGCGGTGGTGACAAATCGACCAGTGGGATCCCATTCCACGTCGGTAGCCATGAAGTGCTCGACAGTGGCCATGGTGTCCATGTTGTCGACGTCGTAGAACTCAAACTGACCGTTCATCGTCTTCAAACCGGCGAGGATGATGATGCGGCCGTTCGGACTCCAATACAAGTGGTTGGCCGTCTTGTTCTTAATCGTACCAATGAGTGTGCAGTTGTTCTTACCTTGTTTGTCCTTCATGCTGTAGAAGGAGACATCCGGGCGCGCACCGTCGCCGTGGATGACGGCAAAGCGGTGACCCTTCGGTTCCCACGCAAACGCCACAATCTTCTCAGCCTTGTTGGCGAGTTCAAGCACTTCCATCGGACAGTTCGGCTCACGCAAGCGGAAGAGCTCGAATCCACTGTACGTGCTCTTTTTGGATTTCGTCGTGCGCAAAATCTTCGCAGCAAAGTAATCCCCGCTAGACTGCCAGTACATGTTCACACCCACGACATTGAACAAGTTCTTAGAGCGAACTTCCTTCTTGGACGGAAGGCCGATCAACGACACGCGCGCGGGCTGGTTACCACCGCCTTGCTCCGGCTGGAAGGCGGCGAGAATGGGATCGGCGGGAGACCAGCAGAAATCAACAACACCTTCAAGCTTGATGGACTTCTTGTCGACGAGCGTCATCTCCGGCGCTTCGTACACAGAGATCACGCCGGTACCCATCTTCGCAAAGAAGGCACCGGAATCATCTTTGGATTGACCAGACCATTTAAACACAGGCCAAGTGAATCCCTGTTGGCCTTGACCTACGAAATCACTAATGGGTCCCATAAATTGACGCAACTTGCCACCCGAGCGGGTGTCGAAAAAGTTGATAACAACAGTCGTCATCTCGCCAGCCTTGGTGGGTTCGTGCGTCGAACCAGTGGCAAGGAAACGTTCACACGGCGAGAACTCAATAAACTGCACACCATTGTGTCCAAACTTAGCGATACGACCGAACGAGTCACCGCCCCAAAGCGCCACACCTTGTCTGTGCACGGTGGCCAAGAAGCTCCCCTTTGGTGACCACTGCACGTACGACTCCGTCCAGTGCGTGCGAGTGTAGACATCTTCGCCCTTTTTCGTCTGCGGATCGTTCCAGAAGATCTGCGTTTCATCACCAAATCTGCACACAAACTGATCCCGTCCGCGTTGATCCATCATCCAGGCTTGCGTGTTTTCCCGTCTCGCGAACGCTTTGGGCGGCGGCGCGCTGTATTCATCCGGCACCTTTTGGTACTTTTCAAAGTCGTCAAACTTGCACACCTTGAAGATGTGCGACTTATCGAGCTTGTACCCATTCGTTTGTTCCACCGCACTCTGCGCTTGCTGTTCCGTCGCAAACTCGATAAACGCGTACCCGAGCGACGTCTTCGTCGCCTCGTCTTGCGGCATGAGCAAGCCGCCCTCGCGCACCTCTCCGATTTGACTAAAAATCTTCGTCAACACGTTCAACAGCTTGGCAAACTTGGCCTCGGGAATCTGCGGCAAATTATCCACCACGATCACGCTCGCGAATCCGCTCTCTTCCTTGACGTCGTCCAACTCCACCTCCACCGGCTGATCCAAACCCGCGCGCGCGATCTCCTCCGCCGGGAGTTCGATCGACTCCGGATCCACCTTACTCCAATCGACGAATCCATCCTGCATCGACGCGACGCGCGCGTTCGTCAGTCATCCTCCCTCTCCCACGCATCATCGCGCTCGCCCTCCCGCGTCGTTCCCTCGACCCGCCGCCCATTCGTCTCGACCCATCGGCGCGCGCGCGCGCGGTCCCGTCCCTCGCGCGCATCGCACGTTTCGATCGGACGACGCGCACCTGCTGACGAGGAAACTCGCTCGGAATGGCGTCCATGCGCGCGCTCTCTCTCTCGCGCGCCGAGTCTCTCGTCGTCTCCACGCGCGTCGCACTGCCGCGCGCTTGGGGTTTTCATCACCCATGGACGGCGTGCCGGGACGTGTCGGCATTCGTGTGGGCAAACAGTGATGGCATCGTGACCACCCGCTCGGTGGGTCCCGACTCGTCACGAGTCCATGCACGCGCGCGAAAACCGGCGGGGCGTTCAATCGGTCGTCGTCGCGGGACGCCATATGGACGGCGACGCGGTATGGGACGCGCGGACGGCCTCGTGACGTACCTCAACGATGCGTGGACGCCCTACCACGCCGTGTTCGCGACGTGCGAGGCGCTCCGCGCGCGAGGGTACGAGGAACTGGACGAGCGCGACGCGTGGTCGTTGCGGCGAGGTGGAAAGTATTTTTACACGCGCAACGCGTCGGCGTGCGTCGCGTTCGCGGTCGGCGGTGGGTACGAGGCCGGGGATGGATTCGTCATCGTCGGTGCGCACACGGATTCGCCGTGTCCCAAGCTGAAACCGAACACGAGGGTGGACGGGGGGGGCGACGTGCGGATTCGCGTGCAACCGTACGGCGGCGGACTCTGGCACACGTGGTTCGATAGAGATTTGGGCATCGCGGGACGAGTGGTGGTGAAATCGTCGAAGACGAATGAGGTGTTTCATCGGTTGGTGAAGATCGATCGAGCGGTGTGTCGAATTCCGACGCTCGCGATTCACTTGGATCGAGGCGTGAACAGCGAGGGGATGAAGGTGAATTTTCAACAGCACATGGCGCCGATTTTGGCGACTCGATCGAAGGCTGAGGGAGGCGAGGAGACGAAGGAAAAGAAAACGGAGGACGATCGAGGCGAGGAGTCGAGCAGGCATCACCCGTTGCTATTGAAACTGATCGCGGATGAGATTGGATGCGCGCCGGGCGACATTGTCGATTTCGATTTGCAACTGTGCGACACGCAACCGAGCGCGATCGGTGGCGCGCAGAGAGAGTTCGTGTACAGCGGACGATTGGATAATTTGGTCAGTTGTTACACATCGCTTCACGCGTTGTTGAACGCGTCGACGGACGAGGCTCTGGAGAAGGCTTCGGGCGTTCGAATGATCATGCACTTTGACCACGAAGAGGTGGGCAGCGAGTCATCGAGCGGCGCGGCGGGCGCGATGACGACGGACGCGATCAAGCGCATCGCCGCCGCGTTGAACCCAGAGGCGGTGGAGGGTTTGGACGAGCGCACGCGAAGGGCATCCTTTTGCGTGAGCTCGGACATGGCGCACGCCTTGCATCCAAACTACGCCGACAGACACGAACCCGCCCACGCGCCGAAGATGCACGGAGGTTTGGTCATCAAACACAACGCGAATCAGCGATACGCGACCGATGCGGTGACCGCGTTCATGTTCCGCGAGCTCGGCGAGCGCGCGGGCGTGCCCGTGCAAGAGTTTGTCGTTCGAAGCGACACCGGATGCGGTTCCACCATCGGACCCATCTTCTCCACGCGCACCGGCATCCGAACGGTGGACGTCGGCGCCGCGCAGCTCTCCATGCACTCCATTCGCGAGGTGTGCGGCGCGGATGACATCGATCACGCCGTGACCCATCTCACCGCGCTCTTCCTTCACTTCATCGACCTCGATCGGACCCTCATCGTGGACGGCGCCATCGGCGCGCTCTGTCGTCGATGCGACGTCTTCGAATCGGCGTCTCAAATGTCCCTCGACGCGTCCGTCCCGGACGCCGACGACGCTCGCACGTACGCCACGTAACGACGCGGACGACGTTGCAAATCACATAACTCATCAAATCACTCGCTCTCTCGCCCTCTCCCCCGCGACATCCGATCGATCTCGTCGAAAAGCGCGTCGCCGCCCGTCGCCACCGATTTGAAAAAACAACAGACCGAGAGAAACCGAGCACCCGCGTCGCACACCTCGACGCACGCGTCGTGCGCGCGGAGACGCCGCGCGCGAGCGACCATGGTGAGCGCGGATGCCGCGCGCACGCTCAACGTGCTCGCTGAGCAGCGTAAAGCCATCACCGCGGCGCGACGCGATGGCGATCACACGCGAGCGCTCGAGCTGTTGATTCAGCAGCGCGATTTATTACTTCCGGAAGCGGCGAAATCCAAGGCGGACGAGGCGTTGATCGCGCCCATCCTGGGACAGATCGAGCGTCACATGCGCGCGGTGCGAGATGAGATGCACGGCGGCGGAGGCGGAGGCGCGGGAGGGGGAGAAGGCGCGGAGGCGCGGTCGGGGGGGACGGGTGGCGCGGCGACCGATTCGACGACGTCCAAGGGAGACGAGGGCGCGAAGACGATAGTGAGCGGGAAAGGGGGCGGAGCGAAGAGAGAGGTGAAAGTGGACGTCGTGGCGGTGGATCAAGCGTTGGCGAAACGGACGAAACACGATTGGGGAGCGCCGCCCGCGGCGTTGGACCCGGACGGGGCCGAGGACGACTTTGAAATTTTGGACGACGTAGACTTGAATGGATGCTTGGAGCAAGACGTCGGGTACGGAGGCGCGAAGAACGCAGTCGTCAAGCTGAAACCGTTCGAACCGCCGACTCGTAAAAGTCCGGGGGCGAAGCGTGGAAGGAAAAAGAAGGCGGGCGAACCCAAGCAGAGGTGGTCCGGAGAGGGCGAGCGAGACGTCGCGAATAAACCACCGACGAGGTTCATGAGCGCTGGTGAACGATTAGATTTGGAGAACGCGGCGAAGGGGTTACCACCGGCGCACGCGCAGTATCGCGCGGCGAAGGAGACGAACGGTGCGACTCGAACGTATGGGCGGGGCCGCGGCGGTACCGGTTTCGTACCTCCTTACGGCGGTAGCGGTAACGGCCAGCGAGTGAAGCCCAACCAGGGCGGAAACGACGACGAAGAGGGACCACCGTTCAGTGAACCGGTGATGCAAAAGCTCTCCCCCAACGGTGAGCCCATCGCGGAGGATATTCTCAAACTCGATCGAGAAATCGTCGAACGAGTGGTGAGCGAAATCTTGGACAAACACGAGTCGGTTGATTGGGACAGTATCGCGGGACTAGAACATCCGAAAGCGGCCGTGCAGGAACTCGCCGTCTGGCCGATGATGAATCCAGAGTTGTTCGTCGGAGCTCGCGCCGTTCCGAAGGGTTTACTCTTGTTTGGTCCACCCGGGACAGGCAAGACGCTCATCGGTCGCGCCGTGGCCAGTCAATGCGGAGCCACGTTCTTCTCGATTTCTGCATCCAGTTTGACGAGCAAGTGGATTGGTGAAGGTGAAAAAATGGTCAGAGCACTCTTTGCCGTCGCTCGCCACCTTTCGCCCGCTGTTATTTTTGTTGACGAGATCGATTCGTTGCTCTCGGCGAGAAAATCGGATGGCGAGCACGAAAGCTCTCGGAGAATGAAAACTGAGTTTTTGGTTCAAATGGACGGGCTCGGTGGTGGTGAAAACGATCGTTTACTTCTCATTGGAGCGACCAACAGACCGCAAGAGCTCGACGACGGTGCGCGACGACGGATGCCGAAACAGCTCTACATTCCTCTTCCGTGCGCGGCGGCGCGAAGAGATATGGTTTTACGCACCCTCAGCGCCGGTAAAGGCGTCGCACACAATCTCAGCGAAAGCGACTTGGATACCTTGTGTGAGAAAACCGATGGATACTCGGGATCTGACATGAAACATCTCATTCAAGAGGCTGCGAGAGCGCCCGTGCGTGAGACGTTTCAGAAGACAAAGGACATGCCTGGTCCAGTCTCGCCGAGCTCTCTCAGACCCATCGTTCTGGCGGATATCCGACGAGCGGCAAAGCAAGTTCGTCCATCAGTCACCAGAGCTGACGTCGAATTCCATGAAGAGTGGAATAGAAACCACGGCGCGCTAACCGCAAACGCGGATTGCGACGACGATGACGACGCGTGGTGATGGAATCATTCTGCTGCGCGTTTGATTACAGTGACGTCTCGAGAGACCGAGGACATCTGTAGCTACTTCTAATTGATATGTAAAGTACATTATTCGTATTTAGGAACCGCGTTAATCGCTTGCAGGATGCGCACAACCAAGTTGAGCGACGCCAGATCATTTTCCGCGTCCACGTACTCGGGAGGAACAGCCTTTGGCGACTTTGCGAATTCGAAAGCCGCCAAGAAGTCCTCCCCGGTCGCAGATTCAGGCACCGGGAAGTGCGACGCGATGACGCGCTTAGCATTCCATTGACTCACTTTTTGAGCCCACTCCGCAACCTCTTTGCGATAAAACTGAAACACGACGTTGAACACGATTGGCGAGACCACAAACTTTCCAGCCAATCCGCGGAAACTAGATTCCGGATTCAAGATGTTCTTCGCGTCGGGCGCGATAAATAATGAAAAAAGGGCCATGCGTTTCCATCCATTCGTGATGCGCTCGTCGCGCTGATTCGCTGGAATGTTTGGCGAGGTGATATTGCGTCCGCCGCGGTAGTTGCCGAGCTTGAGTAATCGAATCGTGAAACACTCGTCGCTTCCTAAATCCTCTAAATCGTCCTCCGGGATGATTCCCGGGGCAGTCTCGCCCACGTACACCGCGGCATCGGTGACTAAAATAGATTCGGTATCCTTGTGGTAGAACGCGGCTTCCGAGTACGTATAATTATGCCAAAACAGTGGCGGGAGAAACAGCAACTCTGTCTCGATTTCGTCGCTCCACGGAGGCGGCTTGGAAGGATCTCCGAGCGTTCCTTTGGGAAACAACCCCAAGAACGCGTTCGGGAGCGGCAGAGGAAAACTAAATTGTCCCGGCACGATCCACAACTCGCACTTTGGAAACTTTCGCGTGAACGCCGGCGCGAAAATCTTGTGTTCGTACTGTGTCGTCGACAGGCACGCGTGCTTCACTTCCCCGCCGATCTCTTTGAGAAGCTCCACGCACTCCTCCGTGGGCGCGATGGGATCGTGCACCCACAGCGACCCATCGCGCAGTTTAATCACAGTCATGCGCACGTTCGTCGACACGCCGAGCCCGAAACCGATCCCTTGCTCCTGCTCGAACGCCCACACCTGTCCCGGCACCAGCTCCGTCCTCGTCGTCCTCCGACTCAACAACGGCACGAGCGGGAACGGAAACCCGGTAAAATTCACGTATCGTCGCTTCTTTGCCTCCTCCACCTCCACCTGCACCCTCGCGTCGTCATCATCACCACTCGCCTTCGTCCCGCCTCGCGCGCGCCTCGCGCGCCGCGACGCCGACGGACGTCCGCGCACCGTCACCGTCCACGGCACCGTCCGCGGCACCGTCACCATCACCATCGCCACCGACTCTCTCCGACTCTCCGCGAACGACAATGGCGACGGCCCATCGATCCATGGGTCCGACCGACCGACCGCGTCGATCGACGATCGTCTTCGCATCGCATCGCGCATCGATGAATCGAAACAAATCCCCCTCGAACGCGGACGTTTTTCCGTGCACGTCTGCCGATAAAAAAACTTTTATACCAAAGATTCGTTCCATGATACATACAAGCGTTCTTGTAAGTCTATGTATGTATGTGCGTATACGTGAAAAGCGACAGGCGCGCGCGCGCCTCTCGAACGAATCGATCGATCGAATCGAGCGCCGCAGACGCGGACGCGGCGCTCGAGAGAGACGATGACGTACGCGACGACGACGCCGATGACGCCGATGACGCGCGCGACGCTCGCGAGCGGCGCGGCGGTGACGCGCCGATCGGTGCGCGCGCCGGCGCGACGCGGGGCGGCGCCGCGCGTCGCGCGCGCGTCCGTCGCGTCGCGCGCGGTGCGAGCGACGACGACGACGACGACGACGACGACGATGCGCGCGCAAAAGATGAACCAAAAAAGTCGGCGGTCGTCCGTGACGACTCGCGCGGCGGCGACGAGGTACGAACGCGCGCGCGCGACCGTTTTCGCATCCATTCCGATTCCGCGAGGATTGGATAAAAAGGAGGGAGTGAAAGATTATGCTCGACGACGACGCGACGCTCGATGACGCGAACGCGACGGATGAGGGACGAAGAGGGCGCGCGCGGAGGACGCACAGATATTTTCCTCTCGCGCGTCTCCCTCTTCGCGCGTCCATCGCGCGCGCGCGCTCGCGGACGAACGTTGGGCGCGGTCGCCGACCGACCCGATCGATCGCCCCGCGCTCCACGTGGACCTCCCTAGGTTTTCATTGGCGCGCGCGCGCGCGCCGACGAGGCGAGGGAGGCGACGAGACGTCGATGGATGGATGG
>Ga0208410_1000085_pt1 | contig 53212 bp, 30 predicted proteins | sample ETN02SmetaG_3_FD_185787 | JGI IMG/M metagenome (GOLD analysis project Ga0208410, IMG submission 185787) | Marine microbial and viral communities from oxygen minimum zone, Eastern Pacific Ocean - ETNP2014F10-02SV257 (SPAdes) (version 2) | ecosystem: Environmental > Aquatic > Marine > Oceanic ... | reverse complement strand
GTCCGAGTCCGAGAACGCGTTCGACGCTCGGTCCGGCGAGACGCGTGGTGGCGAGACCGGCGCCGGTGCGCGCGCCGACGGAACGCGAGCGCCGGGACGCGGCGAGACGCGTGGCGGACAGCGCGCGGAGCGTGGCGTCGATGTCGACGAAAGCGGTCGAGCAAGGCGCGGCGTTTCGCGCGTTTACGAACGCGCGCGATCGCGCGAGCGTCGATCGACCGCGAGCGGAGCGGACGTATCGACGGACGATGGAACGCGCCGACGACGAGAGCACGCTGCGAAAACTGTTGCGCATCGCGGCGCTCGCCGACGAGCGAGATCCTCCGCCGAGGCGCGCGGAGAGCGGCGGCGGTTTCGGCGAGGTGAAAGAGGCTGTGGGTTTTTTGAGCTCACCGAACAAGGTGCGCGCCGCGAGACCGCGATTGTAATTCTAGTACTGTTTCACAATTTACAATGTCTATTCGCGTCCGTCACTCGCCTCGGTACACGCACGTCGGTAAAAAGTACGTGTCGCCCCACCAGTACCGACGCTTCACGCCCTCCCAAATCTTTGAATCCGCGGTGTCGATCGATTTCATCTCGAACGTCACCTTGAACCCCAAGCGCCCGAGTTCAATCTCGGCGACGCGATTGTACACCATGTGGAAAAAAATGTTATCCGGACACATGCCGTTGAAATAGCTATACACACCGCCCTCGCGCAACAGTTTCGGAAGCATGGCGTGAAATTGACGCATGTCGTCGTACTCCTCGCCGTATGTGTCGAAGAAGATGGCGTCGAATTTCACCCCTCGCTCGGCGAGTCGCGGCAACACGTCTTGCCACCGTCCAAACTCCACCGTGACGCCCTTCTTCTCGTCCCACCCCGCGCGAGACATGTGCGCGCGCACGTCCGGGTGCGCCTCGACGATCGTGTGAGTCCTCGGTCTTCGCTCTTGAATGTATCCGTCGACGATGCCCATGCCGAACCCGACGTTCATGACGTCGCCCCTCGTCTCGCACATCGCGTCCGCGTGCGCCTCCATCAACGGTCCCTCCCAGCTCATCATCACTGCGTCACCGTTCTCATCCAACAACTTATCCTCTCCATCGTATCGCACCGGCGTCGCCAGGTACTCGGCGCTCTCCGCTTTCGCCTCCCGCTTCTCCGCCGTCGCCGCCGTCCGCCTCTCCCCCGCCGCCAGCTCCGACGCCACCGCGTGCTCCATCATCGCTCCCGCCAGCTCCAGGTGTCCGTGTCCGCTCGCGTACTGCCCCGCGCAGTCTCCATCGTCGTCGACGTCGTTCCACGCGACGCCCTCGCCGAGAAGATACCGCACGACGTCCACCGCGTTCCCAGCCGCCGCGTGCATCAGGGCGACGGCGCCGTTCTCGTCCCGCGTCGTCGGGTCGGCGCCGGCGTCGATGAGACGCATGAAGGTGTCCGTGTCCGCGGCGCGCGCGGCCGCGCGAAGGTCGGCGTCGATCGCGGACATGGAGAGACGAAGAGACGGGGACTGGGGACTGGGGACGTTTTTGCACTTTTCGGCACTTTTTGGACGCGTTTCGCGCTCGCGAAAACGTTTCGTGTCGCGCGTTACGCGTCGGTGGCGGTGAGCGCGTCGCGGGCGGTGCGCATGGTGGTCGCGTCTCCGGAATCTATGGCGGTCAAGACGCGGGTCGCGTCTCGGGCGGCGGCGTCGCGCGCGGCGGCGTCGAAGGCGCGGCGCGCGAGCGCGCGCTCGGCGGTGATGATTTCCAACTCGGACGCCTTGACGCTCGCGGTGTGGATGACTTCGGAGGGTAAACACGCCATTCGAGCGACGTTGAGACCGAAGGAGCGGTGGGCGACGCCCGGGGTGAGCTTGTACAGGAATTGGATTCGAGGCATTTCCTTCGACGAACCTGGAAGCTCGACGTATGAGGCGAAGCACGACGAGCAGTGCGAGGGGTATTTCGCCTGTACGTCGCGCGCGACGGATGGATAGTGCGTGACGAAGAGGGTGAAACACTTGGCGTCGCGCACGAGGTGTTCGAGCGTCGCGTTCGCGATGGCGACGCCGTCGTGCGTCGACGTGCCTCGACCGAGTTCGTCCATGATGACGAGAGATCGCGGCGTGCACGTCTCGAGAATGTTTGACGCCTCGGACATCTCCTCGAGAAAGGTGGATGATCCCATGGCGAGATTGTCGCTCGCACCCATACGCGTGTACACCGCGTCGAGGACGGTGAGGGTCGCCTGCTTCGCCGGAACGAAGCTTCCGACTTGCGCCATGATGCTCAGCAACGCCACCTGTCGAATGTAACAACTCTTTCCACCCATGTTCGGGCCGGTGATGACAAGTGCACGCGTGCGTTCGGAGTGAAGCTCGATACTGTTCGGCACGAAATCATCGAGAAGATGCGCGTCCAAGACCGGATGCCTGCCGTCGATGATTTCTAGCGACGGCGGCGCTGCGTCGTCTAAAAGCTGTGGACGGACGTAGCCTTCGTTTCTAGATAAAATTGCCAGCGCGTGCAGCGAGTCCAACGTCGCCACAGCACTCGTCGCCGATTTGAATGTCGTGTAATGCTCGCGGAACGACGCGAGGAACTCCTTCCAGGCCGCATCAGCGGCGATTGTATGTTTTTCATTCGCGCACTCCAGCGCGGCAGCAGCTTCCGTCACCTCGGGCGGATGGTATCGAACAACCTTTTTGCTCTTGTTCGAACTCACTTTGATCCAGGTGCTCGGACACGAACGATCCATAGGTACCTCTATGAGCCACTCACCCCCGCCCACGCCGCCCACGGTGGTGTAACCGAGACGAGGCATGCCGAGCTTGCGGCGAAGTTCCGGCAACAAGTCGTCCATGGCCGTTTTACCATCTTCGACGGCGACCGTGGCGGCGTGCAAATCCGGGAAACGACTCGGGTCGTCGTGGAACAGTCCAATTTTCGTTTTCGACGGTTTCTCGTCGCACGCCACGTCCAAATTAAGCGCGCTGAGAAATCTATCGGCGAGCGCGCCGAGCATGGGATCGGCGATGACTTCGAGTAATTCGTTGAGCAGCGCCGACTCAATCTCCGTCGCGACGCTCGCGCGCATCGAACCACACGCTTCACCGAATTTGGAGAGCGACGTCAAGGCGCTGACGAATTCCGCCGGCGTCGCCGTGCCGTGGAACACGCGCGCGAGATACTTCTGTAAATCCGGGAGCTGCTTCAACTGAACCTTCAATCCTTCAAATTTGTTATGACTCGCTTTGTCGTGATCCATCATCGCTCCATTTTCGAATTCCGTGAGTTCGCGCAGCGCCTCGACCGCGTCGAGCCTACGCTCGATGACCGCTTTCGAGCGCAGAGGATGGCTCACCCAGTGACGAAGAAGTCGACCTCCCATCGGCGTGATGGTGTGGTTCATCAGCCACAACAAACTTCCCTTGTAACTACCCGCAGAAGACGTGAGCACTTCCAACTGTTTCAACACGTTCGGTGATAACTTCATCTCGTCCACGCCTTCGAGCGGACGAAACGCGGCGTCGAGTTTCAGAATGTCCGATTGACCAAAATCGCTGAGATATTTGGAACCGGCGCAGAGCGCGGTGTGCACCAACGGCGTCGCCTCTTCAGCCTTCACACCAGTCAACTCAACGTTAGCGAGTGCGTCGCGTGTGAGATACTCGATGCGCGCGGCATTTTTGCCCGAGCCGTACAGCGCCTTGATCAATCGCACAGTGGGTTCGCTAATGGGCTCCACGAGGACTATCTCCGCCGGAGAAATGCACAACAGGCGAGATTCCAGCCCCGGTCGTTGTAAAGTGTCCACAAATTCACCGTTCAAAACGTCTCCGGTGCTCGTGTCGACGGCGGCGAGTCCGATTCGCGTCGTCGATCCGCCTGTGCGCTCCTCGGCGACGCACAACAAGTAATTGGACAAATTCCAAGACGCCGACGACTTTTCGCCGTCGCCGCCCGCGTTTGAGAGCGCCGCACCCGCATCCAGCGTCGCCTTCGTGTACAACCCGACCAACTGTCTCTCGAACAGACCACCCTTATTCCCGCTCGCGCTCTCCCCGCTCGCCTTCAACGCCGCCGTCTCCGTCTGTTTCACCACGCCCACTCTAAATCCAGCCTTGACCAATCGTCGCACGTACACGTGCAATCGCACCACCGGCACGCTCGCCGTGAGATAATTCCTCGACTGGTACGCGAAAATCCCCAGCACTTTGCTCGCATCCCTCGCGTCGTCGCCGTAAAAGTGATACTTGTACCCGACCTCGATCATCAACAGCGTCCCCGGATATTTCGCCTTGAACGACTTCACCGACAACTCCAACGGCGTCATCTTCATCGTCGCCCCACCCTTGCCCCCGACCGCCGCCGACGACGACAACGCCCCGCCCCCATTCTTCCCGCCCTCGCCCCCATCCACCTCCAAATCCCTCCTTCGTCGATCGAGACTCAGTTTCTGTACAAACTTTTCTCTCGTCCCCGGCGACGACGGCGTCAACGCCGCCAGCGTCTCCTCCACCGACCGCGCGGGCGCGGGCGCCCGCGCCGTCTCATCTCCGCCCTCGCGCGCCTCCACGGTCGTCGGCGTCTCGGACGACGCGCGCGCGTCCGTCTTCACGCGTTTCGGCGCGACGTTTTCATCGTCACCGTCGATGACCACGGGCCCGTCATCGACGCCGTCGACGCCGTCGTCGTCGCGCCGTTTCTTTGTCGCCGACGACGAGGAGGCGAAAAAACTCGATATCGTTCGTTGTCCCTTGGACGGCGGCGCGGGCGCGGGCATGGCGTTCCCGCGCGAGAGAGTGCCGTCGATCGATCGTCAGTCGTGCAACTCGAGCGACAGACCGACGCCGACGTTTGAAACGCGCGCGCGCGAACGGGAACGGGAACGGGAACGGGAACGGGAACGGAACGGAACGACGACGACGACGATGATGAAGGCGGGGTTTTTGGAGGTAACTAACGATGCGTGCGTGTTTTACGAGAGAGGAGTGCTAATGGTAAATGCGATGCGAGAGCGCGCGACGCGAGAGTGCGCGCGAGAGAGAGAGAGAGAGAGAGAGAGACGGAGGGGAACATCTTTTCTCCGTCGGCGTCGTTCGAGTGAGTACGCGTCTCTCACGCGGGTTTGCCGTCGGATGGATGCGCCAAACGCCATAACAGACCCCACGGCGTGAAGCCGTTGATCCATTTCAGAGTGTCCCAGACGGTGACTGTCAGAGCGTAGACGAAGGCGGTGGCGATGATTTGAATGCTCAACGCGATGGCGCGAAGGAGCAATAACGGCTTGCGAATGAGACGAGACATGTGGGTCCCGAAGAGGAATGATAAAGCGCGCTTTTGCGCGCGGTCCTGTCGCTCGCGAATGTATCGCGCCTCGTCGGATTCGGGCCAGACCGGAAGCGCCTCCACCTTGACGGGACGTCTTCTGACGTACCGACGCGTCGTCCAGAGCTCTTGCAACGCACGGCTGAGCATCTTGACGCTCTTGGCGCGCAGCGCGGTGCCTTGCGGACCGGAGAGATAGGTGACGATCTGTTCGGTGTCCGCGGTGACGGCGACGCGACGAAGGGCGACGCCTTCGGTGGAACCCAAAAGACGGCCGACGACTTCTTTGCTGCGTTGCGCCATGAGGGCTTGACTGTCACCGAAGACGGCGTCCTCTTCCGAGGATTTGCCGGAGGTTTCTGAAGACGATTCTTCTTCTTCATCCGTGGAGTCGACGAGGACGAGCTCTTCGATGCGATCCCAGCGTAACTCACCGGATTCGTTCAAAAACGTCTCTCGCATCGCCTTTTGTCCCTCGGGCGTGGACGGCGCCATGGCGCGACGAATGGCGTACGGAAGCGACGCCGTGTAAATGTTAAAGTTCGGGTCCGCCTTCTCGGCGATGCCTTCCAGCGTCAAAAACGTTCGAATGAGGAGAATGATGTACGGCGGCGTGAGGAATTTAAAATTGGCGCTGAGCTTGGCCAACCCCGTGGCGAGCGCGCCGAATCGGCTCTGACCGCCCTCCTCGGTGGATAACGTCTGTGCGACGGCAGCCGTCATCTCCTCCAACGATGCCGGTTTATACGTATCAGTTCTCCCGTCTCGCTTCAGGAAACCCTCCGCTGGGGTGAAACCGACCTCTTGAAACACGAGGACGAGACCTTCCCAGTTTCCGGAGATCATGTGTTGAATCCCCTTGGCAAATCCCTCCATGATGAACGGCTCGACTTCGCTCATGAGACCGAAATCTAAAAATACGAGCATATCGTTTTCGTCGAGCATCATATTGCCCTCGTGCGGATCGGCGTGCACGAACCCCGTGTAGATGAGTTGCGCCACGCACGCCTCGACCGCCATCTGCGCCATGATGAGCTTCTTCTCTTGCGGTAAATCGGCGATATGATTGCCGTTGATCCACTCCGTCGTGAGCACCCGCGCGCTACCCTCTGGACCAGTGTACTTGGGAAGCCAGGCGGGCGCTCGAACGAAACCCAACCATTTGTGACGCCGATTAAACTCGTCCATGTGCGCCGCCTCTTGCGTGTAATCCAACTCTTGCCACACGCCCTCACCCACCTCGTCCGCGATGACGTCCAATTCCGTCGTCGTCCCCCACAGACGCTTCAAAGTGGACAGAGACAGCGACCAACACGTCCAATCGAGCGCCACCTGTCGCATGACGCGAGGTCTCTGCACCTTGACCGCGACGTTCTCGCCCTCCCACGTCTTTGCCTTGTACACTTGACCGAGAGACGCCGCCGCGATTGGTTCGGCGCTGAATTCGGCAAACAAAGGCTCACCGTTCGGATCGATGCCTTCGTACGCGTGTCCCGGGGCGAGCGGACCGTCCCACCGTAAATCCTCGGCGATCGTCTTCCACGCCAGATTGTTGGGAAACGGCTCGTTGCTCTGTTGCAACAACTTCAACTCATCCGCCGCCTCCTCACCGATGAGATCTGGACGCTGCGACAGCGTCTGACCAATCTTCACAAACACCGGCCCCAGCCGCGTCATCGCCTGTCGAAGCTCCTCGCCGCGAGTTCGCGTCTCCGGCTCCCAGTCCTCCTGACGCTTCCACGAACGAATCACTCGACGACCGACGCGAATGATCGTGGCCAATCTCGCCGCCACTTGCAACGGCCGCCGCCTAAAAAACCTCAACAACAGCGGTTTATTGAATTTCCCGCGCAAAGAATCGTACGCGTCTCGTCGTCGCCGCCGTCGTCGCCGCCGTATCGAAGACTTTTTCCCGCCTCTTCGTCCGTTCGCCCCCTCCGCCGGAGGCGCGCGCACGATCATCGTCCCCGTCGCCGTCACCATGTCCCCATCGTCCACCATCACCTCATCCACCACCACACCCTCACCCCCAGACGCCACTCTGAGCGCCTGTAACGCGTTCTCCACGTCTTCATCCTCACGAAGACTCGCCCTCGCGTCGACGTCGTCCCGGCCCCTCGTCGCCCTCGGCCTCGCCCTCCGCCTTCCCGTCCCGGTCCCTCGCGCGCGCATCCCGCGCGTCTCTTCGCGTCGACGCGCGCGCGCGCGCATATCATCCATCATTCCATCCGTCTCCGCCACCCCTCCCCCGAGCGCGCGCACGACGCCCGCGCGTCGACGACGAATCATCCCTCGATGAAGATTATCATCGTCATCATCGCGCGCGATGCGTCGCGTCGTCGTCGTCGTCGTCGTCGTCGTCGTCGCGCGCGACGTCGTCGCGGTTCCGCACGCGCGTTGTCCGCGCGTCCATCGCGCGTGGACTCGCGCGGAAGTCGCGAGCGCCATCGCGGTGCGCGTCGCCGTGTGCCGCGTCGAATCGAATCGAATCGAATCGGATAAACCACTCGCGGGTGTTTTTGTGGGGGGCGCCGGCGAGACGCGAGACGCGGGGCGCGAGGGGACGGACGCGACGAAGGAGGCAGAGGACGAACGGCCGATCGGTTCATCGATGACGAACGTCACCCTCGATGTGACTCGGATGGTCGAGGGATGGAAAGGCGCGAAGACACGCGGCGACGAAGACGTCGAAGGAGACGACGTTTTCGTCGCGCGAGTCGTCGAGGTGGCGAACGTCGACGTGCGGTTCGAAAGCGGCGCGAGGGATGGGACGGCCGAGGACGAGGTTGGCGCCGGAGAGGAGTTCGTCGATGGAGAGGGTGCCGGAGGCGTCGTTGTCGAGGAGGTCGAAGATGCAGCGGAGGGGGGAACGGTCGTTTTCGAGGAGACGCTCGGCGCGCGCGACGTCGGAGAGGAGGTCGCGCCACGCGCGACGCCAGAGCGGAGCGGCGTCGGCGCGGGACGGTGGTGTGGTCGCGCGAACGTCGACGTGTTGATTCGTGGCGTCGGTGTATTCGACCCAGGGACCGTGAAGCGCAACAGCGCGGACGAAGGCGAGACGCGTGGCGAGACGTTTGAGCGCCGCCTCGCGCTCCGGTTTGTCTTTGGGAACGTCCGCGATGCCCAACTCGCGCTCGACGACGGTCCAGACGTCGGCGCCGAAGTAATCGAACTCGAGCGTCGGGGTGAAACTCTCCGCCGTGAGCACGCTCCAGAGCGTGTCGTCCTCCACGGGATCGCGGGAGAGTCTTCGTCCGTTGATGGTGACGTTTCGTATGACTTGCACGTCTCCGTACTCGCGCACCGCGCACGTCACGAGATGTTTCGCCACGCTCATCTGCTCGTCACAGCTCAGATCGAGTCTGTAGTGCATCGTGTACGATTGGAGCGAGTCCCCGAGCACGTTTCGCCAACCGATGCGGCATCCGAAGAAACTCTGCTCGAAGCACGACATTCTGCCGACGACGCGCGCGACGGCGGCGCGATCGATGACTCGATTAAATAAGATGACGCTCGCCTCGACGCGATCGGCGCCCGCGGCGAAGGCGTTACACACGCGTTCGTACTGCGTCGACGTCACGTACACGCGCACGGAGGCCTCGCGAAGGGCGTAGAGCGCGTCGGACGATTTCACCGCCTCCCACGCGTCGACGGCGGGCGTCAGGACGGATTTCGCGCGCAGAATCTCGTGGAGTTCCTCGTCGCTCGGCGCCGTTGCGTCCTCGGGCGGACGTATGTTACTCGTGTAATCGAAACACAGCGTCCCGACGTTCGGAACGTCGCGCGTTAGTCTCTCCGGAACGCCCGATGGTAATAAATCGACGCCCGCGGCGCGACCCATACGCACGTTTCTCCACGTCCGTCGACGTCCCTCGAACGTCGCGCTGTCCATCATCGTCGACGCGATCGTTCGATCGATGTCGAATGCGAGGTTGAGTTCGTATCGCCCCGTGGGATTGGCAGCTCGAAAGTGCTCGAAAGATCCGATGATTTTCCGAAGTTTGGCGTACTCGGATTTCGATTTGAACATGCGCTCGGCGTTTTCGGCGTCGAGCAATCTCGCGTAACACGCGGACGCCGCCTGCAAACGATCGGTGCCCTCGAGTATGAACGTCTCGAGTAATTTCGCTGTGTGCTGCGTCTCAAAGTAATACACTCGACAAAACATCTTCAACCGAGCGAGACGTTCGAAATCCGAGAGACGACGATTTCGAAGCTGTCGCGCAATGTTGTCGAAATCCTCCGATTCGATCGCCGTCGGTCGTCCTAAATTGTGTGGATTCGCCGCGACGAACGCGCGCTTGGCGCTCGTTCGATGCTTACCCCTCGGTACGTCCACGAACGACGATCCCTCGAGCGTCAGCGTCGTCAACGTGTCGTTCACCAACAGCATCGACATGAGGTGACGCCCGCCGTCCTCGCCGCACGGATTGTGATCGAGCCGCAGCGTCGCGAGCACGTCGTTGGTCCGTAATCCCTCGCTGATCACCATGCACGCGTCGCACCCGAGTCGACATCTCGACAGGTCTAATTCCGTCAGCGAACGATTCACCTCGAGCGCCTCGCCGATGCGTTTCCCGCCCTCGTCGCCGACGCCGTTCCACGCCAAGGAGAGAAATTCCAATCGACGATTTTCTCGCAAACCGCGCGAGACGCATTCGCACGCGTCCGCCCCGAGCGCGTTCCACGACACGTCCAAACTCTTGAGCGTCGATCTGCACTTCAACACGTATTCTATGGACGCCCCGATCGCGTTCGTGAGTCTGTTTCTCGATAAATTCAAACGCTCCAACGCGCACGTCGACGCCGCGAGCGCCTCGCACATCGATTTCGCGCACGCGTCGTCGACGCCGCATCCCGAAAAGTTCAACGCCCGCACGCGCTTCACCGCCTCCGCACACGTCGCCCCGATCGCGCGCGAAACCCTATTCTCGCTAAAATTCAGCGCACTCAGACGTTTCGCGCGCGTCGCCGCGAGACACAACGCCGACACGCCGTCGTCGCCGATTTGATTTCGACTCACGTCCAAACTCTCCGTCACCGCGTTCTCCGCCACTCCCGCCGCGATCGCCCTCGCCCCTCGCGTGCCGAGTCCCGACGACGACACGTCCGCGTCTCGCTTGTCGAGCTCTCGCATCGCCCGCGCGCTCGTCCGCGCGCCGAGGGCGACGCACGCCGACCAGTACGCGCGCGCGCACGGCGTTCCCTCTCGCGTCGTGGCCAGTCTCGGCGCGCGCCAACGCTCGAGATCGTCCATCGGCGCCTCCCTCGCGCGCGCCGCGATCGCGGACGCGCGATTCGAGTCGAGTGATTTTTTCTCCGCGGCGTCCGCGCGCGCGCGAGTCGGTGCGAACGACGCCGACGCGACGTCGCGCGCGTCGACGCGCGCGCGCGCATCGATTCGCGAGCGAAGCGCCTCGTACGCGTCGTCGATCTCCGTCGACGTCATCGCGCGCGAGACGCGCGCGAGACGCGGCGGGTCGGATGGAAGAAAATTTTCCTCGCGACGTCGCGCGCGGGAACGTCGAGCGACGGCGCGCGACGACGTCGATTGCGACGACGAGTGAGGGACTATAATTAGCGAATTCGCGCCCCGCGCGCGCGAATCGTCACAGCACCGCCGTCGACGACGCGTCGCGCGTCATGCGGTGTGGGACGACGAAGCGACTTAACGCGTCGTGTTCGACGTGTTCGATGACGCGCGGGTCGTCGACGCGCGCGAGAGAGAGAGCGAGACGCGACCGAACGCGCGCGAGCGCCGCCGCCGATGCGATGGACACGCGCGAGGTCGGAGGGGTCATCTTCGACTACGACGCGCTCTTCGCGCGAGGACGACGCGGGGGCGCCGTGCCCACGTTCGCGGCCCCCATGGAGGGGCTCGGTGACGCGCGGTTTCGCATCGCGCTCGCGGCGAACGGGAAGGGTGGTTTCGACGAGGCGTGTCGGGAGTTTATCCGCGTCCCGGGAACTTTGCCCAACGGCGCCGATCCCGAAAAGCTGCTGAGGAATTTGTGCGCGAGATACGACGCGGACGAACTTTCGGGTATCCCTCTGGGGGCACAAATCATGGGGAGCGAGCCCTGGTTGCTGACGCTCGCGGCGGAATATTTGACGAGGGAGAAGCGCGCGCCTCGCGTCGATTTGAACTGCGGATGTCCGGCCAATGTCGTTACGGGAAAAGGCGCGGGGAGCTCGCTATTGAGAGATCCAGAAGACGTGTACGCGTGCGTGAAAGCTGTCGTCGACGGTGCGAGGGGAAGCGATTCGTACGTGACGATGAAATTGCGGACGGGTTTCGACGATTCGAGTTTACTCAGAGAAAATTTATGCGCGGCGAGGGACGCCGGCGCGAGATTCGTGTCGTTACACGCGCGTACGCGCGCGCAGGGATACTCTGGAAGAGCGAACTGGGAAGACATCGCGTTCGCAAAGGAGATTTTGGACATTCCGGTGATCGGGAACGGTGACGTGACGAGCCCCACGAGGTGCGCCGAATTGTTGCGAGTGAGCAACGCGGACGGCGTGATGTTGGGCAGAGGCGCGGTTCAAGACCCGTTGATTTTCCGACGCATCGCGGCCACGGTGTCGCGAGACGAACGTGGCGTCGTGCGCGTCTCCGACGACGTCTTCGAGCGCGAGTTTGAGGTTGAACTCGTGATTGACTTTTTGAGAGCCTTCGCGGCGGAGGTCTTCAAGACGGAGACGAAGCCGAACGGAAAGAGAGGCAGCGGCGTCATCGCGCAGGAGCTCGAAACCTTCAAGGTGGGTAAACTAAAATCCATCGTCAAGTATTTATTTGCCGGAAATCCCATGTTGCTTCCACATATGGATTCCGTCATGCGAATGGACCCGACGCGGGTGAGCGCGGAGGACGTTCTCGCCGAAATTGAATCGCTCGTGCGCGACAAGTGGGAGACGCCGCGAAACGTGCTCGTCGACGCGTTCAGCAAACGAAATCAATACACGTGAATGCATAGGTTAAGAGATACGATAATAAATTTGTTATTAGAAAGAATGTACTACGTACATGTCCGATTCTTCCATCTTTCGAAAACAAACGCTTCGAGGCGTCTCGTCTCGAACATCTTGAACTTGTTTAAGCTTTGGTTTGAAGTGAAGCGAATTTAAGCCATTCCTTCAGTGTTCGTCTTCGCGTCGTCGACATTCGGCTTTTCCGTCGCTTGAGCCTTCATGCTCTCGAGACGCTCCATCTTGTCGTGCTCCAAGAATTCAAATAAGGGCTTACGGGCGCGTTCGCCGCGGAAGTACACGTCGAGCCAAGAGAAGAACATGGTGCCGAACGTCGAGAAGAGAATGGCGAGGAAGAACGTGAGGAGCGTTCGCTTACCACCGAAAGCCTGTAATCCACCGCCTTCGACAGAGGCGCCGTCCGGAAGCCAGAAGTTTCCAAACGGTCCCCACGCGCGGTGCACGATGGGCGAATTCGCCGCGGCGGCAGCCTTGGTCGAGTGCACCGCGCCGAACTTATCCGTCCACGCACCGTCCAAATCGAGAACGGCGCCTTGGACGATGACGGCGATCGACGCGCAGACGACACCCATGAGCGCACCGAGCTCGGTCGGAGCGACGATGAATGAGTTGATGTCTTCACGAATGACGCCGAGGTAGAGCGCCGGGGCGGCGAGCGCGCAAACCAAATCCACCATCAAAAAGAGAGACAAGACGTCAATCTTATCGACGGCGACGACGATGGCTCCCACGTTCATGGCGGCACAGACGATGCGCACGAAATTCACGGGGATACCAAAGTTCAAGATGTCGCGGTATAACACAGAGGTTAAACCGTTTTGGATGGAATCCAAAGAACTCAAGCAAAGGGCGGTGGCAAAGATCAAAATGAGAACGTGCCAGCCCTTGTCGAGGTTTTCAGCCAGGTAGAAGAAAGCCAAGTAATGTAACTTGTTGAAAGAGTTAAAGTCATCGCGGAATTTGGCCGCCGCGGTCACGCCGAGGATGCCGAAGAACCACATGACGACGAAGATCAAGAGCGCGCCCCAGGCGAGACCCTTGCGAAGGTCCTTGTCCGATCTCGCGGCGTACACGCGTTGCCATTGACCGGCGTTGAAGAGTTCGGCGGAGAGGACGGCCATGATCAAAGTAATCATCACCACGAACCCTTCAGTCGTCGACTTGGACACCGCTCGCATCTGGGAACCGCTCACGGGGTTGTTTCCGAGCACCAAGCACGTGAAGAACAACATAAACCCGAGAACCATGACGCCCTGCACACGGTCGGTCACCACGGAGGCTGGTAATCCAGACAACATGGTGTAGGAGAGAGTGATCAAAGAAGTAATGGAGAGCACAATTCTTCGCGCGTATTCCGAATTTCCGGAGAAGAGAACCGCGATGTTGGAGATGCTGGTGATTTCGGCGCACAGGTAAACGAACAGGTACATCGTGCTCATGAAGGCTGCGACGAGTTGCATCGTCCTTCCGAAGCGCGACAGCGCGAAATCCGTCACAGAGAACCCATTCTTATCCCCGACGAACGCCTTGATGGTCGGCGCGAGCCAAATCATCAACACCGCCGGCGACGCGCTCGCCACGGAGTACCCAAAGACGCCCCACCAAGACAAACGCGTGTTCGCCCCCATCTCCGTGGTACCGTAGTACACCCACGCACCCATACCTCCGGCAAAGTACGACATACCAACCTGTTGCCACGGAAGCGTGTTCTTCGCCGACAACCATTGCACCGTCGGTTTCTTCATCGCTTCGAAGAGTTCGCCGAGACCCATCCACGCGCCGTCCTCTCTTCTCATCGCGAACGCGACCGCCACGAAGAAGAACACGATCGACGTGCCCACGACCGTGGAGATGGATTCATCGCTCTTCAACGTCGGGTACCCCATCTCGCCTCTCTCGCGCGCGTCTCGACCGAATCCTCGTCCGCCGTCACCTCGACGCCCTCGATCCCTCGATCGCGTCCCTTTTTCTTTCCTCCGTCGACGCGGGTGATCCTTCACGCAAGTATTACCTTGATCAAGTTCAAACGATGAGTCTCTCAGAACGCGCTCGAACGATTCCTTCGCTCTCGCTCGTCCACTCGCTCACCGCGCGTCGTCGTGTGCGTCCTAGGGCAAATGAATCATTGTAATCGGCGCGACCGATCGGCATCGGTGGTCCCTCCCGTGACGAGTCATGACTCGTCACGGGAGAGGGGACACACACTGTCCCCAACGACCGCAATCTGTCCCCAGAGCGCGTCGTCGGGACATGTCGCGTCCGACGGACGAGCGTCGAAGCCTGTTCGCGGACGCGGAGTCGCTCGAGAGAGTGCGTCGAGCGCCGACGCTGGCGAACGCGGGGTACCCGTTCGTGCGACACGGCGACGGGGGGCGACGAAGACAACATCAACATCGGCATCGACCGTCGAGTCAGAGCGCGCGCGCGAGGACGACGACGGCGAGTGGGAAGGGAGCGTCGAGCGTGGGGAGACGACGACGCGATGGGAGTGAGGAGGATGGGTCGCGCGGTGGGGGTGAGGAGGGTGGGAGAGAGGGGAGTGCGCCGAGGGCGTACGTGCGCGTGGAGGATGTGATTGAGAGCACGCGCGCGGCGGAGGACGCGTTGAAGCGGTCGGCGGACGATGCGAGGGCGGAGAACGAGCGAGAACGCGTGAAGCGGTACGCCAAGGCGCAGTTGGAGGCGGAAGAGAGCGCGCGGGCGTTGGAGGCGATGAAGGTTGAGAATAGAGGTTTGAGCGAGGAGAACGCGCGATTGGCGGATGAGTTGAGAAGCGCGCTGTCGCGGACGGTCAAGGCGTCTCCGGCAAAGGAGGCGTCGGACGACGAGGAGGTTGATGAAACCGTGAGAGAGCTGTTCGATCTCGTGGAGAAGGAGCGAAAGGCGAGGAGAGAATTAGAGGAACAGTTGGGCGAGTACGATCGCGCGGGAAAGGACGCGTCGGCGAGCGACGCCCGGCCGGAGAGCGAGGAGACTCTTAGACAGGTAGAAGAAGCGGAGACGACGATTCGAGAACAAGAGACCAAGTTGTCACAGGCGGCGGACATCATCGGTGAGTTGCGCGCCGCGCTGTTGCAAGTGATGGAGACGGAGGCGGGCGTGTTGGAATCGACGACGACGAATTCCCAAGTCGACGGCGAAGGTCCATCGGAAGGGACGCCCTTAGAACGCACCACCGCGGCGGTTAGAATGTGGGAAACAAAGGTGGAAAAGCTCGTCATGGAGACGGTGACGTCGGCGCTGCAGCGCGCGATGGACTCGCCCGCGCTGCAGACGAACGCGCGCGAGGGCGAACAAGTCGTCTCCAGCGTCACGGACGCCATCAATCACGAACTGAACGCCATCGTCGAGAACGCCATGTCCGGCATCGTGGACGAGATGCGTTTCCAGTTCGGTCAAGATGGTGACGAACGAGACGTGGACATGGAGGGACGCAAGCGTTTCATAGTCTGGCTCGCGGACGAAAACATGCGACGAGCGCAATTGGAAGAACAGCTCACCAACGTACAGGACGAACTCGCGCGCTCCGAAGCGTCGAGACAGGTGGCGACGCAGCGTTGGTTACAAGCCATGAGTCAAATAGAAGGGAGCATGATGGACGACGAGAGCGATTTGGGCGAAATCATGAGTCGACTGGACGACGCGTCGGACGACGGCACGTCCGTGCACAGTTTCGACGTCGGAGAATTAGGAAGCCCGAATCGTCGTCGCACGATGATGAATCGCCGGGCGATGTCCGTCATCGGCGACGCGCCGAGTCGTCAACCGCATCCAGGCGCTCGAAGCGCCGGGGCGAAATCGGAGACGCACGAATATGCCAATCTTCACGACGTCTCACTCGGCCCGAACGCTCGCCTGCGAAGCTTTCCAGAGGAAGAGGATGAAGGCAAGAACGACGACGACGAGGCCATCGCCGCGCTCGCAATCGAAGCCACGCCCGGTGGAAGCGTCTATTACGCCCTTCGCACCGTCGTGAAAGCCGTCATCGCCCTCGTGTGCCACTTTGCCAGGTGTGCGCGAACCGTCGCCGCCTATTGTTCGGCGAGCGCCAACTTTGAACTCGTCTGGCCGGTCGCCCTTCTCCTCGCGTGTTTCTACTGGAAGATCGGTGCCTTCACCGAACCCACCATCGCCCGTCGCGTCACCGCGACGTCCGCAGCCGCAGCCGCAGCCGCGCGAGCGAGCGCGAGAATCGACGCCGCTTCGGCGACTTCGTCTGCGCCGTCGACGCCGCCGAGCCCGTCAACAATCCTTCGCATCATCGATTGATCGTTCGATCGCGCGCACCGCGTAGTAATAGTACCCATCTCCCCTAATCGTTCACTCGTTTCCCATTTCACGATCCCGCGCGCCCACGAATCGACACAATCCGCGCGCGAGGCCTCGCTCTGTCCCCACAGAGCGAGGCACGTCCCATGCACGCGTTCGCACTCCTCTACCTCGCTCTCGCGACGCCCGGCGCGTACGCCGCCGATGCGACGACGACGAATGATATGTCCTCGACGCGCTCTTCCGCGCTCGACGCCTCCACCGTCCTCGACCGCGCGCGCGCGACGAGAGATTACGTCGTCGGCGTTCGTCGCGAGCTGCACGCCAACCCCGAGCTCATGTGGTCCGAACACGACTCCGCGGCGACGATCGAGCGCGAATTGACGGCGTTGGGAATCGATCACGAGCGCGTGTCATCCACCGGCGTCATCGGGACGATCGGAAGAGGCGCACGGTCGGTGGGATTGCGCGCGGACGTCGACGCGTTGCCGCTGACGGAGGAGACGGAGCTCGAGTACGCGTCTCGAAACGATGGGAAAATGCACGCGTGTGGACACGATGGACACGTGTCGATGCTTTTGGGGGCGGCCAAGGTGTTGAAGACGACACACGACGACGATCCGGAGGCGTTCCCGGGCACGGTGCGATTGATTTTCCAACCGGCGGAGGAGGGCGGCGCGGGAGCCAAGGAAATGTTACAGCCGAGCGACGGGACGCGAGGGATGTTGGATTTCGATCCGCCGATCGAGAGCGTGTTCGGATTACACAATTGGCCGTATCCTGAGATGCCGAGCGGAACGATGGGGACGCGCGGTGGGACCATCATGGCTGGGGCGGGGAGTTTCGACGTCATCGTGTCGGGTCAAGGCGGACACGCGGCGGTGCCGCACAAGAATAAGGACGTCATCGTGGCGGGAAGCGCCGTGGTGACGTCGTTGCAGACGCTCGTGAGTCGACTGACGGATCCGTTGGACAGTGTCGTCATCAGTGTCACCGTGTTTAACGCTGGAACGGCGAGTAACATCATGCCGGATACGGCGAAGTTACAAGGGACGCTTCGCGCGCTCAATCCGGAAACCTTTGCGGCGTTTCAAAAGAAGATTGCTGACATGGCGTCGAGCGTCGCGGAGGCGTACGGGTGCACGGCAGAGACGAATTTCGCGCCGGAACATGGTGGGGTGAAACGTGTGCCGTACCCACCGACGGTCAACGACGCGCGCGCAGCGAATTTGGCGATGCGCGTCGCCGCTGACTTGTTTGGCACCGAAAACACGCGAGACGTCGTGCCCGTCATGCCCGCGGAAGATTTCTCATTCTTCGGCCAACAGTACCCTTCGGTGATGATGTGGCTCGGCGCGTACAACGACACCGCGGGCGCGACGCATCCTTTACACAGCGCAAAGTACGTGCTTGATGAAAACGTCTTGACAAGCGGCGTGGCGTTGCACTCGATGTACGCGCTCGAGTATCTTCGAAACGGATTCCATTCTTAGCAATATCGGTACAACATTACATTCTCTACACGTCCAAGTCGTTAAACTTCATTTGCATCGTCGAGACGTCCTTGACGCTCGCGTCCTCGAAGAAATCGTTAAAGTTGAATCGAGCGATCAACGCGCGAAGACTCGGCAATTCCACGACGTATCCACCGCGCAAAGTGTCAAACAATTCGACGGAATTCTTCTCAAACTGACGCGTGAGATAATCGACTCGATCGTCCCAGTCCGCGGGTAAACCCTGTCCGCGCGTGTACTCGGCGCTCGTCTCGCAAAGCTCGCGAACGAGGGCGAAGATGTCTTCGAAAATGGTCATGATGGAACCGACGTCTATGAAGGAGTGCGCCACAACGGAGGCGAGATATTGACGATGCGCCAGCGCGCACGCGTTGAAATCCGTCGTCTCGCCTATTGTTTCCACCATTTTTTTATACTCGGTCTCGATGACGTCCACGTGAATGTACGTGCGCCAATTTTCAATCAATTGATTCATGGCGTGGCGCAGACGAAGCGTTTGCGATAAACCGCTTCGACGGAGACGAATCCACGCGTCCTGTAGATCAAACTGCGCGCGTCTGAGCCGCAACGCGTACTTGAACATGGTTTTGTATCTATCGATCGTGTCTTTCGTCAAGAATATGCCCATCGGCCACTCAATCGCGCATTCGAGTCCTATTCCGTCCCACGCGTCGTATTCCGGAATGTGCGCGCGAGGCATAAACGCGCTCGACGGCGTAGCGGACGTCGTCGTCTCTCGCCCGGATCTCGTGAGCGCGGACGCGTACACCAAACGGAAACTCGACTGCGATTCGCCTTCGTCGGGATACGCGATCGCCATCGCCTGCGTGAAGTGCGTCGACAACTCCCGCGTCGCGCTTCCCGGCTTCGGCGGCAGCGCCAAGAGATCTCTCGCCTCGTCTAAAAACGTCGCGTACAAGTCACCCTTTCCGAGTAAATAAAAATCCCGCATCGCCGCCAGGTGCGACACTAACCCGGATTCGCGCAACAACACCTCTCCCAACGCCTCGGCGATCTCCGCGCGCATGAGCTCGACCTCGGCTTCGAACGCGCGAGGATCAAACGCCGGCGCCGCCGCCAACGCGCGCACCCGTCTCGTCGAGCGCGCCGCGTACGCCTCGGCGTCAAAGTTTCCGCGCATCGACGCGCTCTTCGTCGGATGCGTCAACACGCGCACACCGCGTCCGATAAACGAGATGGCCTCCGCGGTGGAGAGTTCAACGCCCGGAGGTATCCGTTCCAACGCCACGCGATGACTCTCGTGCCACACGCCGCTCCCGTCGTCTTCGCGTCCCGCGCCGCGTCGCGCGTCCTCCTCCCCATCCTCGTCTCGCTCCCCCCCCCCTCTCAACGCTCGCACAAAAAACTCATCCGACGGATCGACCACCGTCCCGTGCGCGCACCATCCCAGAATCTGTTGCATCATCGCGTGATTCACGCGTCGATACGCCCGCTCAAACGTCGCCCGCGCGGCGGGATGTCCCGCCCGCAACCACGTCTCTCGCACCCGTCGAATCACCTCCGCCCCTCGCATCGGCGACTCACCGTCGAACACTCGCGCGTACTCTTCGCACATTGACGGTAAAACCACCCGTTCATCGCTCAGCGCGCTCTCGATGGCGTTCAACGTCCCCGCCGCGCCGCCTCGGCGAAGCGCGTCTTGCTCGAGATTTAAAATCATCGCCTCGTACGCGCCCAAACGTTCGACGATGGCGATGGCGAGCGCGCGGCGGTACGGAGAGGACGGTGCGTCTGAAAAGTGCGCGCGCGTCGTCTCCGACCGCGCGAGACGGTCGAGCGCGCGATACGCGCCGCCAATCTCCACGAGCGCATCGAGGCGCGCGCGCTCGTGGATTTTGATGAAGTCGACATCTTTCGCGACGACGAGCGATTCGTCGCCGTTTTCGTCGGTGTGAAGGGTGAAGACGTCCCCGGGAACGCCCATGAGGGCGAGGAGGAGGTCGGGGATCATCCTCGACGACGATGGTCGAGGATGTGTGGCGACTCGCGTCGACGGCGCGCGCGGGTGGTTGACTCGACCGAGGCGACGACGACGAACGAACGGAGACGCGAACAAAAGGAGAATGGAGACTGATGTGATTTCAGATGGATTCGGAGGGTGTGAGATGTCATGTGTAAAGGATTTCGTATTTAGTGGTACTACTGGTACACTCTACCTGGTACATGTGTATGTGTATCGTGTTTACTCGTTCGACGCGGCGCATCGCGCGCGCGCGAATGCGACGCGACGACGCGAGGACGTTCACCGCGGGTTTCCGCCGGGTTCCGGTCGGCGGCACGGGACGACGCCCCAAATATCCTTGGCGTACTCGCGAATGGTTCTGTCGCTGCTGAATCTGCCCGAACTCGCGGTGGACTTGATGCTCATCTTGGTCCATTTGGCTTGGTCCTTGTACGTTTGATCCACGAGCTCTTGTGCGCGAATGTAATCTTCGAAATCGTTGGCGAGGAGGTAGTAGTCGGCGCCTCCGTGCACGGCGTCGCACACGGGGGTGAGAAATTCAGCCCACTCGAAGGCGTTGTTTCGAATTTGCTCGACGACGGTGTCGAATTCTTGCGGAGGCTTGAATCGAGCGCGTTCGGCGCGCAAGATGGGCACGTCCACGGCGCTCGCGCCGAAGATGAACATGTTTTCTTTGCCAATCTCTTCGGCGATTTCGACGTTGGATCCGTCCATGGTGCCGATGATGAGGCAACCGTTCATGGCAAACTTCATGTTGGACGTTCCAGACGCCTCCGTGCCGGCGGTGGAGATGTGCTGGGATAATTCCGCGGCGGGCACGATGACTTCGGCGCTACTGACGTTGTAATCTGGGATGAAGACCAACTTGAGCAAATCGCCGACGTCGGGATCGTTGTTCACCTTGTCGCCGACGGCGCACACCAGCTTGATGATGCGCTTCGCCATGTCGTAACCGGGCGCCGCCTTGCCGCCGATGACGACGACGCGCGGCACCATCTCCTTGCGTTCCTCGGGCGTAGCCGCCTTGATCTTATTGTAGCGATGGATCACGGAGAAGACGTTGAGCAGCTGGCGCTTGTATTCGTGAATGCGCTTCACCTGAATGTCGAACAAAGCATCCGGACTCACCACCGTTCCCGTCTTTTCCTCGATAAACTTGGCTAACTTTTTCTTATTCTTGTGCTTGATGGCTCGCCATTGGGACTGGAATTCGGCATCCTCCGCGTACTTGTCGAGGTCGCGAAGCATTTCAAGCTCGCGAATCCACGCGTCGCCGCCGATCTTGCTCGAGATTAAATCACGAAGATCCGGATTGCTGAACGCGAGCCATCGACGTTGCGTGACACCGTTCGTCTTGTTTTGGAACTTCTCCGGCATGATGTCGTAAAAGTCCGCAAACATGCGACTTTTAAGGAGTTCGCTGTGCACCGCGGCGACGCCGTTGACGGTGTGACACGTCACGAGCGCGAGGTGCGCCATGCGAACGCTCTTCGATTCCATCCCTTCCTCGATGATGCTCATGCGTCCGATGCGCGTGTAGTCCTCGCCGACGATGGACGCGAGCTCTTGGATAAATCGCCAGTTAATGTCGTAAATGATCATCATGTGGCGCGGAAGAACGCGTTCGAGCAAATCGACGGGCCACTTCTCAAGGGAATCCGCAAGCACGGTGTGGTTCGTGAAGCTGAAAACCTTGGACGTGATGTCCCAAGACTTGGTCCATCCGAGCTTGTGTTCGTCGAGAAGCAAGCGCATCAACTCGGGAATGCCGAGCGCCGGGTGCGTGTCGTTGAGTTGAAGCGCGACTTGCTCGGGAAACTCGTCAAACGTCGTGTGATTGACCAAGTAGCGACGAATGATGTCTTGCAGCGTGGCGGAAGCGAGGAAATATTGCTGCTTCAAGCGAAGCTCCTTGCCTTGGTACGTGCGATCATCCGGGTACAAAACGGCGGAGATGGTCTCGGCGCGTTGCTTCGCGAGGATGGCTTGCACGTAATCGCCGGTGTTGAACGACTCCAAGTCGAATTCGCGCGCGGGCTTGGCGCTCCAGAGACGAAGGTTGATCGTCGTGGGCGTGTTCCATCCCGGAACGGGATTGTCGTACGCCACGGCGCTGATCTCTTCGCCGCCGACCCACTTGTACATCTTCACTCCGTCCACGTCTTCCTCCTCGACGCCGCCGTAAAACTTGACCGGATACGTAATGTACGGGCGCTCAATCTCCCATGGGTTGCCAAAGTTCAACCAGTAATCGGGATGTTCGTGTTGAAACCCATCGGTGACGGTTTGGCGGAACATGCCGTACTGGTAGCGAATGCCGTACCCCCACGCCGGGAGATCCATGGTGGCCATGGAATCCAAAAAGCACGAAGCCAAACGTCCGAGACCACCGTTTCCGAGCGCAGCGTCGCGCTCCTTGTCCACGAGCGTTTCGAGTTCGTATCCGAGCTGGTGCAACGCCTCCGAATACTGCGGCTTGATGTCCAAGTTGTACAACGAGTTGAGAAACGAACGTCCCATCAAAAACTCCATGGACATGTAATAGACGCGCTTCGGGCTCTTGTCTCGAAAGTACTGTTGCGTGTCGTTCCAGCTTTCGATGAGACGATCGCGAACGGAAAACGCCGCCGCGTTGTACGCCTCAAAGTCATCAAACTGGTACCTATTCCTCGCCATGGTATACTCGACGTGATTCACGATCGACTCTTGCACGCTCATCACGTCGTTTCGAAGATACCGATCCATGAGCGAATACAACAAGTCGTGCTTTCTTCGCTCATCCGTCCCCTTGGGCGCCGAACTCAGAATTTGCTCGTCATCCCGTCTCGCCACCTCGCCTCCACCGCTCTGAAAATGCGCCTTGAGAATCATCCCCAAGCACGTCCGAATGTTCTCCACGTCCTCCGCCTCGGTGACCTTGCGTCCGCTCAGGTCCTTGACGTGAAAACAATCCGACACGCGATCCTCCGCCGCCGAGTCCACCACCGCCTTGTCGATGTTCAGCCCCAAATCCGCCAACGCCGTCGTGATCACGCGAAGCGTTCCCGGCTTATTCGGCGCGTCTCGTATGTGAATCACCGTGTGATCATCATCAGAGGTCGTATCGATCTCGATCCGCACCGACGACGACGACGACGACGACGACGACGTCATTCCCACGCCCGCTTCCGCCCCGCGCGCCGGTCCTCGCTCCGCCGCCGACCGCGCGCGCGCCCGCCGACCGCTCTTCCCGCGCCCACCGCGCGCATCCCGCGTCACCACCGCTCGCACCGCCCCCGCGCGCATCCCCACCACCACCGTTCCCACCATCGCGCGCGCACCCCGTCGTCGCTCGCGATCGCGCGCGCGCGCCGACGGATCCGCGTCACGGGTCGATCGATTCCGATTCCGATTCCGATTCGCCCGCGCGCGCCCTCCGTCCTCGACGCGCGCGCGACCGACGAACGACGAACGACGTTCGAGAGAGAGTCTCGGACGACGCTCTCGAGGGACGAACGAACGAACCAACCAACGAACGAACGAACCAACCAACCAACGAACGATCGAGTCGTCGAATGAATGCCGCGCGCGTGATGATCCGGACGGGGACCGATGGAGGGGACTCGTGGTGGGTCAGGACTCGTCGTACGACAGCACGCGCGCGCGCGTCGCGTCGCGAGATATTTTCACCGCCCGACGGTCCGTCTCTCTCTCTCTCTATGTGGTGCGTGTCCCATGCACGTACACGGTCTTTTTTTTTCTACACTACGTACGCACGAGGCCGGTGTGGTATACAACGAGACGAATGGGTGACGGCACGCGGCGACGGGCGACGGTGGACGCGCGCGCATGGGCGACGATGACGGCGACGCGGACGCGGGTGATGGACGCGGCGCGACGGTGGACGCGTTCGCCGCGCTCATGACGTCTCGCGCGCGGGGGAATGGGTCGAGGGAAGGGTCGAGCGCGCGAGAGAGGCGCGGACGCGAGGGAACGCGGATGCGGACGCCTCGCGCGCGCGCGGGACGGGCGCGCGCGAGAGGGAGGAAAGAGGACGTCGTGGACGCGTCGGGATCGATGTTCGCGCCGTGTCCGGTGTGTGGACGGTCGATCGCGATTAAACACGCCGACGCGCACGTGTCGGCGTGCGCGTCGTCGGCGCGCGCGAACCGCGGCGGCGCGAGAGAGCGGGGCGGGAAAGTGCCGACGAGCGCCGAGGCGAGGACGGTGAAGGAAGATTTTCGCGGTCGGCGGAGTCACACGGGGAAGACGACGACGGGGTTCGTCGCCGGGGATGAGTTGAGAGGCGGTTGGATCGAGCGCGGCGAGTCGCGGCGAAGAAAGGGACGCGCGGACGAAGAGCGATCGGAGGACGAGACGAAGGACGCGTTCGCGGAGATGCGTCGAGCGGCAAAACGGATGGCGATGGTGAAACTTCCGGGACACTTTCTCATCGAGAATTTCATCGACGAGGACGAGGAGAGTCGAATCGTAGAGTTTTTGGACGAAGACGTCGAGCGTCCGTGGCGAGATTCGAGTTTTAACGGCGCGCACGAAGGGAAAAAGTACGGCGTCGAGCCAAATCTTCTCAAACGCGTCGTTGAACCGGCCAAGGTACCGATTCCGAGAGTTTTACGAGAATTGGTCATCAACAAGTTTGCCGACGCGCATCCGACGTTGAAAAATTTTACGCCCAACGAGTGCAACGCCATAAATTACAGAAAAGACTTAGGGAGCGTGCTGACGCCGCACTGCGACGACAGACAAATGTCGAGCGATTTACTCGTGAATCTGAGCCTGGTGTGCGACTGCACGATGACGTACACGAATGAGAAATTCCCAGAAAAGCGCGTCGACGTCTATCTGCCTCGACGGTCGCTTCAGATTCAATCCGGCAGCACTCGATACGATTACATGCACAGTATCGCGAATGAAAATTTGCACGGCAGCAGACGCGTGAGCGTCACCTTCAGGGAATCCGGCGTGCTGAAGAAACCATAGAACTAGCTAGAACGTAGCGACGCGTAGTCGACGCAAACACACCGTCATCAGTCCCTCATCAGTCCTCAGTGCGCGCCTCGGTCGTCGTCGGCATGTCGCCGCCGTCCGTCGCCGGCGCCCTGCGCGAGGTGTTCGACGCGGACGCCAAGTCCTTGGCGCGCGCGCTCGACTCGCGCGACGCGTCGACGACCACGCGCGTCGGACTCGCGCTGGATGTTGTCGTGGCGCACGCCGCGAACGACCTCGACGCCGTGTTCGAACCGTCGCTCGAGCGCGTCGTCGCGTGCAGAGGCGCGAGGTGCGCGTTCGTCGCGTTGGCGTCCGCGCCGAGCGTCGCGCGCGGCGTCGGCGCGGCGTTGGAGGCGCGGTTGGGAACTCGCGGGGACAAGCGAGCGCTTTTGGCGGCGTGCGCGGCGACGCGAGCGATCGCGAACGGGGAATCCGTGGACGTTCGCGCGGTGTTCGGGGGTGAGACAATTTTGCGTGCACTGTTAGACGTCGCGAGAGAGGGCGACGCGCGCGCACCGACGCGTTTACACGCCGAAGCCGCGGACGCGTTCGCCGAGCTCAGCGCGCGCGCGTGCGCGCCAGACGCGTCGATGTCGACGTCCGCTCGACGCGAGGATGAGTTGCGCGACGCGATTGACGTGCGGCGCGCGTTCGTCGACGTCGTGAAGTCGTGGGCGCGCGACGCCGGTGGCCGAGGGTTGTTCGTGGAGTGTTGTGAAAAAGCGAGCGACGCGCTCGAATGCTTCGCGGTTGCGAGCGTGAGCGCCGACGACGAGACTCACGCGATGCGTTCGCGCGCGTCCCGCGATGAATTGTACCGTCGCGCGTGGTCGACGTGGGCTCCGGCGTTCGTCACCGTCACGACGAAAAAGTCAGAGAAAAAAATGATGCGCGAACTCGAGCTCGCGTTCGACGCCGCGATTGAGACGACGAATCGAAACTCCGGCCGCGGCGTCGCGCACGCGTTGATCACCGTGGGATTATACCTCGGTCGAATCGGTGTCGATCACGGAAACAGAGAAGTGTTGTCGTCCATGGTGAGCGAAGACACGGCGAAGAAGCTGGACACCATGTTACAGATGTATACGGGCACAGCGCTCGCGCCGGCGTTGCACTCCGCCGACGACGACGCGCAGGGCATAGCAGCGACACTCTTGGGAATCGTCCTCGCCCCCGACCACTTGGGATGGACGGATCGGTGTGAATCCCTCCTCGATGGCGTGTTGCCGTTGGTGGAGGAGACGGGCGACGTCGTCTCTCTCGGTTTCGCGAGACTCGTCGGAGGATTAATCGCGAGAGATCCTCGCGGCGACGCGGCGACGAAGATGTTACAAATGTGTGGAAGCACCGCGAGAAGCGCGAAATTGAGTGCGCTTCGCGTGTTGACCGAGATGGTTCGTTGCGGAGGTTCGACCATGGACGCGTCGTCGCTCGACGCCGTCGTGCGATCGGTGTTGCCGCGATTTCAAGACGAAGATTTGGACTCGAGAAGAGCGGCGGCGGAGGTGTTCGCTCGCGTCGACTCGTCGCGCGCGTTCCCAGCGCTCATCAATCTTTTGGATTCGAAGGATGCGAGAGAGCGTTCGGCCGCGAGCGACGCCATCGTGGCGACTTTAAGACGCGGAGCGTGTTTCGCCACCGCGCTCGGCGCGTACTTGACCGCCATTCTTTACGTCGCGTCGTCTTCTTCGAGCGAGAGAGACGACGCGGGTCGAGCGTCGATCGGCGGAGCCGCCGCGCGAGCGATCGAGGCGCTTCCTCGCGTCGCCGAAAAAGTCAACGCGAACGAATGGCCGAGCGTCGTCGATACCGTGACATCGGCCGTGTTTGAAACACCGGCGTCGTCGGCGTTGATTCAAGCCGTCACCGCGTTGATGCCGTGGATGGGTACCGCTCCCTCGCGCGCGCGCGTCATCCGAGCGTGTCGTCACCGATTGAAATCGCAAACCGTCAACAAGGGCGACGACGAGCGAGAGGTGTTCGACCGACTCGCTCCTCTGTTGATTCTCTGCGCGTTACCGCTCGCCGCGTGGAACGATTCGAGCGAGGACGTCATCGACATACGAACGATGTTACGACGACGAATGTTAAACGTGCGAGGCGAATTCGAAGACGCGAGACGCGTGAGCGCGGAATTGTGCGGACGACAACCGCGGGACACGTTGGATGATATCGTCGCGACGTCGTTACGCGAGGCACTCGATGGCGCGAGAGAAAACGCGGACGATTTAGCGAGAGTGCGCTCGTGCATGTTTTGTTGCGCGTCTGCGCTCGCGGTGCGAGGCGACATCGCCATGTCTCACGACGCGAAGGATGCATTGCGTTCGGCGTGCGTCGACGCGCTCGCGTGGACGTCTTCAAAGGAGGATCCCGAACTCACCAAGGCACACATGGGCGCGATGGAGACTTTGGCGTCGCTCGTCGTCGCAGAGATTATGAATCATCGAGACGATCAGGCGACGAAGACGACGTCTAAACTTTTGCTCGAACCGTCGGCGCCGGTGCCGACGAGTCCGAAAACGTCATCCGGTCGCGCGCTCATCGTCGAACTCGACGACGAACCGAACTCGGCGCGCCGCGAACGAACCGAGTGCGAACTCGAAACGCTCAGCGGCGTGTTACACCTCGCATGCAGCACGGCCGAATCCATCCCTCATTGGGTCTATCGAGCGAAGCGCGAAGACTTGTCGACGCGTTTGGCGATGATGAACGTGCTCATCGCCGCAAACGCCAGACCTTTAGGTGTCGCCAACGCGACGCTCATGCGCGCGTGTTTTCCCGCGCTTGTCGCGTGCGCAGAACGACGATGCGAACCGGAGATTCGCGTCGCCGCTTTACAGGCGCTCATGGTGGCACACCACAGCGCCAAGGATGGCGTCGACGAGGCGCGCGCCGTCGAGCTCGCGCGCGTGTCGACGAACATTCTTCGAGATCACGCCGCGGGAGATGCCGCGCGCATGGGCGCGACGAAAGTCGCCACCGCGTTGCTCTCGTCGCCCGATCGCGTGCTCGAGGCGATAGGCGTGAAAAATCTGCACGCTTTGCGAGATGGACTCGAGACCGCGGCTCGACTCGCCGCCGACGGAGAAGTGTCGGCGCTCGCGGCGAAACTCGCCAGGTGTATTACGACGCCGAATGCCGATTTCGGCGCGCGATAGAAGATCAGTATAGCTATAGCTTGTGTAGAAAGGCTTTTCGTAGTAGGTAGATTATGAAAGAGTCACGCGTCTAGTAAAAAGGACGCGATCGTCGCGCGTGTGTGCCTGAATCCTCGTATCGTGTCATTCGGTCTTGAGCGGCGTCTCTTCGACGCCGAAATAGTCGTCTTCTCACGCGACGACGCGGTCGACGACGTGAATCACGCCGTTATCCGCGGTAATATCCGCCTGAACGACCGTCGCGCCACCGACGACGAGAGACTCGTCGATCTGGCGCGCGTCGACCGCGCCCCAGAGCGTGGTGATGGGAATTGGACCCTGGGCGACGGCTTGGGCGAGGTCGCCGCTCGTCACCCGCCCGGCGACGACGTGCTTCTTCAAAACATCACCGAGTCCCGGGCTCGCCAGTAATTCCTCAGCCGTGAGACCGTTTTCCGCCAAAAACGTCGCGAAGGCCTCGTTCGTCGGCGCGAACACCGTCCACGGACCCGGTTGCTCGAGCGTCTCCAAAACTTCGGGCACGGCGACGAGCGCCGTCGTCAACGTGGAGAAACGCCCATCCTCAATGGCGACGTCCACGACGGTTCGCTCGCTCACGGCCGGCGCCTCCGCCGCGGGCGCCGGCGCGGGCATCGTCTCGACGCCCGCGGGCGCCATCGCCGGCGTCGGCGCCATCGCATCCGCGCGGTAGGGATCATCCACCGGCGCCGCGTCCCAAGTCACCTCCTGGCCGGAGACCAACGCCGCCATCGCCAGCGCGACGACGCCCCAGACGAGCGAACGCGCCGTCAAGCTCGAAGAACGTTTCATCTCGGTCGTGTTCGTATCCGTCTCGGTCGCGATCGCTCGACGCGTCGCGGAGTGCCGCCCTCGTTCGCGGATAAAGTTCCGAGGTGTCGAGACGATTCATCTTCTCGGACGTCGCGACGCGCGCGCGCGAGACGGGAACGGCGCGCGCGCGAGCGGACGACGCGAACGTACCGCCTCGAGACGCACTCGGCGCCTCGAGCGGTCGCGCGCGCGCGCGTATCGACGCGGGAAGAGCGCGTCGTGGAATCGAATCGTGAGTGCACGACGCGATGCCGATGCGATTCGTGACGTCGACGCCGGCGGCGTGCGTCGCGCGGGGCGAGCTCGTCGTCGGTGTCATCGCGCGCGCGATGGCCGCGTCGACCGCCAACGTCGACCCCGCGCCGTCGACGTCGCGGGCGGGACTCTTCGACGGCGACGCGCGCCCACCGCCCGAGACGTGGGGCGAATCCGCGTCGAGATTGGCGCGCGTCGTGCGATTGAGCTGGAGCGAGGCGCTGGCGAGGTTGGGGATATGGCGCGTGGATCACGTCTTGGCGCTCCGGATGCTGTCGCAGCGAGACATGGCGGGAGAGATCGCGAGGGAGGTGGCGAGTCGCGGGACGAGAATCGCGCCCGACGCCGACGGGCGGTTACGCGCGATCGGGTCGGCGACGCGCGAGGAGGATTGGGAGGGGAAGCTGCGAGAGATCAAGACCGCGCTGCGGTACTCGAAGTCGCTGCGACGAGCGCCAGATTTGAAGACGGTGGCGAGGCAGGGAGGGGTGTCGCGCGACGACATTCTGTTGAGCGACTTGGCGCCGCAAATGTTGCGACCGGCGTACGTATTGTTCAAGGATGACGCGGCAAAACGGTTGATTTTCGTCATACGTGGAACGCACAGCGCGAAAGATATGATCACAAATCTCACCGGATCGGTGTGTCCGCATCACACCATGGGAGGCGACGCAGGGGAGGATTTGAGAGTGGGATACGCGCACAGTGGATTTTTAACTACGGCGAAATTTCTCGAGCGGAAGATTAAGGATTCGTTGTTGAGCGCGATGGAAAACAATCCCGGGTATCAATTGAAGATTGTCGGTCATTCGTTGGGGGGCGGTGTCTCCGTGTTGCTCACGGAGATGTTGAGACAAGACGCTCGGTTTAGATCGGCCGGATTGCACTGTTTCACGTTCGCGTGCCCTTCGACGTTGAGTCGAGAGCTCGCTGAGTCGTGTCAGTCATTCGTCACGACGTGTGTGAACAACGCCGATTTAGTGCCCATGGTCAGTTTTAGCAAAGTGACTGAGTTGCAACGAGAGGTGGTGAGCACCGCACTCGAGCAGAGATTGTTGGAGAAGTGGAAAAAGGCGAGTCAAGCCGCGATGGCGACGTGCGCTCGAGGCCCGATACCTTCTCGCTTCGCCGCTGCCGCTGCCGCGGTCGGAAAACAGAATTATGGACCACAAAAGTATCCTAAATGGCTTCGAACGTTGGAGAAAATGAAGCAACGACACGATAAATTAGTAGAGGCGAGCTCGCTGTACCGAAAGAGTTTGTTGATTGGCAAGCGCGTGAGCAACACGAGCTCAAAGTTGGTCAGTCTTTCGGGTGCCTTCATAGCAGGGATCGTTTCACCGCGCCCACGCGAGAAGAAGAACGCGGTGATCGATCGAAGAGCTGCGAAATCGCTCGAAAGAACCGAGTTCATCAAGACGAACCAACAGGTGGGAGATGTGATTTCCGCGGCGGTGTTGGCCACAGATATATGCCAAGACGCGCACCTCGCGCACGCGAACGCGCACGCGCTCACCAGAACGAAAGAGGAGAAAGATTTCGAAGAGTTCATACTGAATGCGCGCATCGCTCTCGACGAAGACTTTCAAAAGCCTCTCACAGCCGGCGACAAGGCGAGGATCGACAAGGCCGAGGCGAACGCCGCGCAGGAGGTTTTGGCGTTGCAAGAGGACATCTCCGTCATGAAGGCTGCCGAAAAGTTTGCAGACGACGATTTGACGATGACTGCTGATTATTACGGCGCAGATTTGCCTCCACCTCGCATGGATGAGATGAGCGCGTGCGAAGACGCCGAGTACTCCCCGGTGATCAAACGCCAAAAACCGCTCTCAAAAGAAGACGCGCGTCGAGACAAGGAAAAGCGCGGCACCGTCCTCCTTTTCCCGGCGGGACGTATTCTACACTTCGTGCAAGCTTCGGGATTAGGCGAAGGTCAAGACGTCGAGGAATCACCGAAACCGAAGTCGGCGCGCCGCGCGCTCTTCGTCGACGTCGATTTGGACGTCTACCGCAAAATCATTCTCTCGCGAACGATGATCGCCGATCACTTCCTCGCTCAATACGAGGACGCTCTCGACGCTTTCTTTGCCTCCGCATCTCCCCGCAAGGCATAGACTCGATGTAAATCTGAAACGAACGCTTCGTGCTCGACGAAACGCGTCCCCGTGAGAATGAATCCGTCTTGTCGCCTCACACTCGGGCCGCCCCAAGCGTCATGGGATTCCTCAATTTCGTGAAATCCTTTGGAAGCTCCGGCGCGAGGTCCGGCGTCCTCTCCGACGCGTCTCGCGAGCAGGTGTCGGCGCGCACGCTCGGCGACGAGTTCCCGGCCGATGCCAAGTTTTTCGGTTTGGAAAACTTTGGCAACACGTGCTACTGTAACTCGGTCTTGCAGGCGCTGTACGCGTGCGAACCGTTCCGCGAGCGATTGATCGAACACAACGTCGAGAGTGCGCGAGGTGGCGCGGCGTCGACGAGCGGTGCGAAGCGGTTCACGAGCTCTAGCGCGCCGGAGAGCATGCTGCAGGCGCTGGGCGATCTGTTTCAAGAAATATCGTTGCAGACGAAGCGCACGGGATACCTCGCGCCCAAGGCGTTCATCGAGCGTCTGCGAAAGGATAACGTGCTGTTTCGTGGGCACATGCACCAGGATGCGCACGAGTTTTTGAATTTTTTGTTGAACGAGTGTTGCGAAAACTTGGAGAGCGAATTGAAGCGGGCGGGCGAGTGGGAACCGGGGAAGAAGACGTGGATACACGACGTATTCGAGGGGAAATTGGCGAATCAGACGAGATGTCTGTGGTGTGAAAACACCACGAACAGGGAGGAGTGTTTTCTCGACTTGTCCGTGGACGTCGCGCAGAACACGTCCATCACTGCGTGTCTAAATAATTTCAGCGCCAAGGAACTATTAGACAAGAACGACAAGTTTCAGTGCGATCGATGCGGCGGACTTCACGAGGCGCAGAAGAGAATGCTGATTCAGTCCGCGCCCAGAGTACTCTCGCTGCACCTGAAGAGGTTCAAGTACATCGAGACGCTGGGTAGACACGCGAAGCTGAATCATCGAGTCGTCTTTTCATCCGAATTGAAGATTCCAAACATGGTCGACGAACATCCCGACGAGGCTAGTTACAATCTTTTCGCAGTCGTAGTGCACATAGGATCTGGTCCAAATCACGGTCACTACGTGTGTTTCGCGAAAAACAACAACCGTTGGTTCCTCTTCGACGACGATTGCGTCGAAGTGGTGGACGAAGAACAACTCCACCGAGTCTTCGGCTCCACCACTGAAGCGGGAGGCGCCGGGAGCGAGCACGGATACATGCTGTTCTTCGCGAGAAACGAAGAGAGCGATGGCGAAGAGGCGGAGGCCATTCCTTTTACGATTCAGTAGACTAAAATAGATTACATGCGAATGAATGTGTACCGGTACAAAAAAATTATTGAATTATTGTTCGAGCAAGAAATCGAGCAGGAGCGCCGCGCTCGCTACGTGCCACATGCTGTGAAGCACGACGTAGCCCCAGTAGTGTTGGTTTCGTTGACACCACATGGCGCTGAATAAAAACATGAGTGGCACAGGTCCTGCGCGGAGCGTTCTCTTCACGCCAAAGCAAACACCGCAAAAAACGCCGTACGTCACGGCGCAACCGACATCCAGCGTACACAAAAACTTCACCCAAGCCACGGGATATTCCCAAATCGCCATCTTACCGGGCGTCGGCGACGGTATTTGCAGTTGCGATTTCTCCGTGTGCACACTTATCGCGCAGAGTTCGCGCGCCGAATCGCTTCGTATTCGCGAGAATCCACCCTTTGGCGCCTCGGGCTCGCGAAGAAGCTTGGCGCGAGAGAAGCCTGAGAAGCGTAAACAGTTACACGTCGCCCGCGCCGCCTTTTTCACCTCGTGATCCATCCCGAGCTGCAAAAAGTGGTACATGGTGGAACAAAACGCGAGGCTGAACACGAGCGCGACGTGAAACACGTGCGAGCGACACACGTCGCTCGCGCATCGCGGGAAGCCTCGAATGAGCAACGCGCCCGCGCCCGAACGCTTCACCACCGCGCCGAGCAGGAGCCAATACGCCGCGTTCGTGCCCGCGAGGAACACTCTCGCCCACAGCGGTATCGACGCGTACAGCTCGTAGTTTATCATCCCGAAACCATCGACTCGAGGCGTCGCGCACGATTTCATCTTGTTCCCAGAGGCGTTTTTTTTGGAATATTCCCAACGGTCGCGCGACTCGGCGCGCGCGCGGGCGAGGAACATCGCCTCGGGGCGCGCGACGCGAACGAAACGAACGCGCACGAAGGCGCGGGCGAGCCACGCGTCGTCGTCTGCGTCGTCTGCGTCGTCTGCGTCGTCTGCGTCGTCGACGTCGTTCGTCGGGCGAGAATGGGAATAGACACCCATTTGATACCGTCTCCAACTACCAGAACACGAGCGTGCGAACGGTCGTGGTTCCGTTTGTCCGGTCGATAAAAATGTCCGCGGCACGACGTGTGGCTGATTGAATGATTCGTCGCCGACGCATTCCCGACGCGGCGACCGTCGACGGCGCGATATCGTCGCGCGACGTCGCGCGCGCGCGAGGGGGGACGCGCGCGAGGCGTTGGTTCTCGCAGGGCGAGCGCATCGGCGCGCGAGGGTGAGTCGACGCGAGCGACGGTGATCGGAATCGGATCGAAGAATAATCCCAGGCGTCGAGCGAATCGACGACGTCGGCGGTGAGAGACGAAGATCATGGACGCTCGAGGGGAGGGAGACGATGTCGGTGTGGATGGTGGCGCGGGTGACGCGATCGCGGCGCTCGTCGAGCGCGTCGCTTCGGAGAACGAGGTGACGGACCGCGCGGGCTCGAGGGAACGAGGCGGCAGGGGCGGCGGCGCGCGAGGGATGGTCGCGAACGGAGAAGACGACGACGGTGAGGATGAGCAGGCGTGGATGGCCGATATAGACGCTCGCATGGCGACGGTGAAGGATATGGAGGTGAAGGCGGTGAATGGGGAGTACATGGAAGAGGACACGAGCGACGCGGATACGCCCGGGCAATTCGACGACTTGTTCGAGGATCGCGGCGAGACGATCGTAGATTTAGATGAATCTAGCTTGAAGACGACGTCTATCATGGCGTTTTTAGAGACGTTCGCTCTCGGACCGGAGAGTCTGAACGGTGGTCGCGTCACTCCGACGATGGGCGAGATATTGGAGCGCGTCAAGGCGAGGAAGCCCGAGTCGTTGCCAGAGTGGACCATGACGGCGGCGGCCGCCGCGAGCGCGTACAAATTCGCGATTAGTAAAAAGCGCGCCGCAGATCGCGCGGTCGCGCACGCGAAGGATTTGAAAAGGAAACAGGCCAAGCTACAAGCGAAGGCTGACGAACTCGCGAGTCAGTTGCACGTCATGCAATACGGCAAGACATTGGATGGCAAACCCATCAAAGCGGGTCAGTTGAAGAATCTCCCGCACCAAACGAGACCTCGGGGTAAAATGCCAGCGCCGCCGTCGAAGCAAGTGTCCGAGCTCTGGAAGAAAGCCATCAACGCCGATGTCTGCCACGTGTGCGGAGAGGGCGTGCCCGACTGGTGGCATCCCTCTGATGAAATCGTGTTTTGCGATGGCTGCGATATTCAGGTCCACATGTCTTGTTATGGTTTGAGTGAGCTTCCCGAGGGCGATTGGTATTGTCGCGGTTGCAAGGAAGGAGTGACCAAAGGGCCTCTCATCAGTTGTGGCACTCCCAGAGGTATCTGTACTTTTTGCCCGCATCCCGGCGGCGCGCTCGTGCGCGTAAGTCCCGCGTCGAAGTGGGACATGCCGTGGCTACCGCCGGGTCATCACGCCCACTTGGTGTGTGCGTTGCACTTACCCGAGGTTCGAGTCATCAGACAGAAGAATGGACAAGCGCCCATGGTGGATATGTCGGCGACGAAAGCGAGTCGCATGAACTTGAAGTGTTCGGTGTGTCAAGAAGTCGGTGCTTGCACGCAGTGCTCCATGCACAAGTGTTTCAGCGCTTTTCATCCATTGTGCGCTCGCGCGAACGAACAGATCACGTTGAGACAGGCTGTGTCTGGACAACCCATGATATTCTGTTCCGCGCACAGCGCTCCGGAATTTGAGCAGCAGCGTTTCTTGACGTGCGGATACAATGAAGACGGCACGACGGACACGGCGAAACACACGAGTGTGTTTTGGGGAGATAACGTGACCACGTACTCGCGTTCCAAACCCATCATCACAATTCCTCCTGTGCCTTCGATTCTCTCGCCCGCAGCGAAACCGACTCAGCAAGAGGAAAAGCCGAAAGATGTCGCCGTGGAAGCGTTCCCGACTGCGACCAGTCTGCTGGCAAAGCGCATAGTCGTGATGACACTTTTACGTCACACTCTGAGCGGTGTCACCGCCAAGGAAGGTAATATCAATAGTGCACTCACGAAGGTGCAAGATGACTGTAAGCAGCTCGATCAAGACGAGATTAAGCGCTTCAACAAGATTGACACGAAGGCTGGTGAAACCAAGGTGAAGGACGTGCTTCAACAGCTCGATGAAAATTCCAACAAGATTCCTCAGGATGGTGCGATGTACGCCGATCAGGCGCCATGGAAATACTTGAAATCGCATCAAATAGACGCCGTGCACTGGATGCGTAATCTTTTTGCCGTGGGGATGAGTGGAATTTTGGCGTTTGAAACGGGTCTCGGGAAGCGACTCACTTCGCTCGCTTTCATTCAGTGGGTGCGCGATGGTATACGTGAGCCGGGACAGCACTTGATTGTGTGTCCAAAAGAGACTATACACTTGTGGATCGCGGATCTTCATCGTTGGTGCACCTCTCTTCGTAGCATCACATTGATGTCTGATGAAGATGAGAAGAGTGCGACGAATACATCAACGCTCAAAAGTTTATCCTTTGATTTCGTCATCATTCCATACGAACACATCACCGAAACGCAAGCGACTCAAGAGTTGACTTTCAAGAGCGTGATTTACGACGAGTGGGATGATAAAAGGTTCGCGGATGAATCGATCCAACACTTGGCCGATCTGAAAACAGATTCCACTTTTTTCCTGAGCAACGACGTCGCGAATCCCAACGTCGACGTGTTTGCCAGTTTGATGTTTCCACAGTTGGCAAAATGCCCGGAGATGAACGCCAAGCACAAACACAGCAAAGCGTACCCCGGCATTTGGACCGAATTGTTCGTCCTTAAACTGAACGAGCGAATGGTTGAACCTCCAGTCGTGCCCGCTCCGTTGGCCAAGTTTTTCAACTTTTCGCTCGACGTGGACTCGGAGTCCTTACTCAGTGCCCTCGCGCACGTCTGTAAGGGTATTCGCAAGAAGGGCCAAAAGGTTCTCTTACTCGGCACCGATGACGATGATTTGGCGCGAATTATCGAGGCGATGCGAGCGGCAAAGATTGACCACGCTCGCATCGACGAACCGGGCGACAAGTTGGGTTCCATTCTCTACGCCGTGGCGAGATTCAACACCATGGTGCCGGAGAACAACATCTCGTTCCTCATCTGTAACGTCGCCAATCTGCGTCGACAACAAGGACTCCTGTCGAACGTGAGCACGATTCTTTTCCTCGACGGTGAGTTCTCTGACAAGATTGACGCCTTGGGAGCGCCGGCGCTCGAAAACATGTGGCGAGCGGCAAACCGCGTGTGGGGACTCAATCCGGTGAAGGGCACGACGAACTTTATGCGCCTGTCCGACAAGCGCGGTAAGCACATCGCGTGGAAGAAAGAAAAGGTTGACGCTGAGATTAAAGAATTATCGAGTTGTTCCGAAGCGCTGGCGTCGTCCGTGAACGCGATAATCGAGCGCATGCCGGTGAACGGCGTGGTGCCACCAGAGTTTTGCGCAAAAGATGACGAACTCTGGGATGCCGCCGAGGAGAGAAAGCAAAAGCGAGCGAGTGCCACCGATCCCGAGTGGTGGACGTTACACGAGCACAACTGCGTGTACTGTGGAGGCGTTCCTGGTCAGTGTAAGAATATCCCACCCGCGTTTTTGCCGCCCGAAAAGGCGGGCACGAAGGTTCGATGCAAAGCGTGTCCTCGAGTCACCTCTATGGGGTGCGCGTACATCCGATGCGTGCCACAGAAAGGTTGGACGTGTCCGCAGCACAGTTGCCTAGTTTGCGGCAAAGATTCGGCGCCGGGACACGTTACGTTCCGCTGCGTTTCTTGCTCGCGCGCCTTTTGCGACTCATGTTCGTCGGGAGCGGCTTTCGACGCCATCGCGGACCACCCGGTGTGGGGACCTTCGGGATTCACGCTACCGCCCTACTATGAATACGTTCGATGCGCGATCTGCGTGGATTCTCTTCTCAAGGAAACGACGCGCGCGAGAAGAGGCAAGTAAATTGAATTAGAATATACTGTAGACAATACAATACACGCACACGCACACAACTTACCAACGTATAACTCTAACGAAAATGTCCAGAACTCGGCGTCGTGACGCGTTTCGGCGTGGCTAATCGCTCGAACACGTTCGCACTGCGCGGTGTCAGCGGCGATCGAACCCCGTCGCGTTCCTTATGTTTATCCGCGTATTTCGCGTACGCGTACGGCGATTCGTACGTATTTCTCGGTCCCCGCGCTGCCTTGGCCGCCTTCTTCATCTTCGCCGCCTCGGCTCTGAGCGCCTCGTTTTCCTTTTCCAAAACCTCCCGCTTCCCCTCACTCTCGCGCAATTCGCGCTGCAACCGTATCATCTCATCCCTATACGCGTCCGCGATGACCTGCGCCTGCCTCCCGAGCTCTCTTCGCAACCGAACAACCTCCTTTTCCCTTCGCTCCGCCGTCTCCGCCGCCGCCGCGTCCTCGTTCGCCGCCGTCTCCGCCGTCGCCTCCATCCGTCGCGTCTCCTTGATCTCCGCCTCCGACGCGTCCGCACGCGCGTTTGCCTCTCGCAACCCCTCTCTCAACCGCGCGTTCGCCGTCTCCAACGCCTCCACGCGCTCCCTGAGCGCGTCTCTCGCCAAACCGTTCGCGTCTCCCTCTCGCGCGCGCGCGAGTCGTTCCCCCAACGACTTCGCGCGCGCCTCGGCGCGTCTCGCCGCGACGGACTGCGCGTCTCTCGATTCCTCGAGTTCAGCGATCGTTATCGCGGCGTCCCGGGCGCGACGTCGCGCGTCCGCGAGCGCGGATTCGAGCGCGGACGTCGTCGACGCGTCGTCCACGTCGCCGTCGTCGTGGATGCGCGTTCGGCGCGCGAGGGCGTCGGCGAGCGTCGACGGCGCGCGCGCGAGCATGGCGCGAGAGAGAGAGAGAGAGATTCGTTCGGTTTGGTTCCGTTCGGTCGGTCCGCGGTGGACGACGCGACGCGCGATGACGCGCGGCGTCGCGCATCATCGCGTCGTTTCGGGTCTCGACGGTTGTCGCGTTTTCGCGCGAGGGGCGCGCGAGCGCGCGTGCGTACTCTTCTTCTATCGTAGCGCTAGGGGCTAAGGAGCGCGCGATCGTCGTATCCCTCCTCGTCGATCATGTCGTCTGAGAAGGCCGAGGACGGATCCGCGGGGACGAAATCCGCGCGAGACCACTCGGCGGCGCCGACGGCGTGCGCGCCCTCGGCTTCTTGAAGACACAACCAACCGAAACCGGTGGGATCGTGTTCGAATTCCTCGCGGTTTTCGAACGCGTCGATGAGTTTGGTCAGCGTCGCGGATTCAACGCCGTGCTCGTGCTCGATGAAACGGCGAAGAAGGCCGACGGCGTCCACGGTGAGCGTTCGTCTCGCCTTGGCCTTGTTCCACTTGAACGAGCCATCCGCGGCGAAAGCCTTGGGGTACGAGCGACGGAGGAACGGAATCAGAGCGGACGTTTGCACGAGTTCTCGACTCTCTTCGTGGTCGTAATTCACCGCGCGCATGACGGCGCAGTGGAATTCCCAATATTGCTTTCGATCAAAGCCGAGTTCGAGCAGCGAATTTCTGTCCTTTATGAAGTCTTGAGAAAGCTCGATGTCAGAGCTCTGCGACAGAAGGACGTCGTCCGCGTCGGCGATCGCCGTCGTCGTGGTTGGACGCCACTTTTGCAAGATGGAATTCGCATCCAGGCGATTCAGAATGAAGCCGTGCGCATTCGTTCTGGCGCAGCGCAAAACTTCTCGCCACGGTTCATTTGACTTTTGCGCAACGGCGGCTTGTCCGACGACGATTAGATGTCTTTTCGCGCGGGTGAGCGCGACGTTGAGCCTTTCGGCCGTGGTAAACGTCGACTGAGGCGCTCCGCAGAGGGTGAAAATGATTATTTCCTTCTCTTGACCTTGGAACGCGTCCACCGTGCTCACCTGGACGTCAGCCGGAGAAAAGGATTCGGCGTCATCACCGACGATCATCGGTGCGTTCGAGGCGAAAGACTCGAGTTTGGAATTTACCAACTTTGCCTGCGCCGCGTAGAACGCGATGACGCCGATTTTCTCCGCAGAAACACCGTTATCGAGGAGACATCTCGCGATGGAAGTCACGCGCGTGGCTTCATTGACGTTTATCTTACTCTCGCCTTCCTTCTCGTCGTAACCGATGGTATCCCACCAGACGATGGGTGGAAGCACGCCTCGCGGCGCCAGAGATATCAAACCCGAGCGGTCGCTCGCGTTGACGCCGTCGATCAACACACCGTCGTAAAAGCACTTGTTCGGAATTGCCGACAGCATCGGATGCAAACGATACTGAGTGCGCAGGGTCAGTGTGGGATGTCCGACGGCGCTCAGTCGAGAGAATAAAGTTCTCATGAGCGGGTTGCGCGTCGACGTCGCATTCTCTATTTCTGGCACGGTCTCGACGAGCGGAGGAAGCTGCAAGGGATCACCGAACGCGAGCAGCGTCTTGCACCGCGAGTTGACGATTGGAAGCACGCTGCTCGGTTCCGTCATCTGCGAGCACTCGTCGAGCACCACCACTGAAAACTCCAAGTTCTTGACGTAGTCGTGAGACGACGAATAGCATGTCACTCCGACGACGCTACACTTCTTCAACAAGCTCTTTCTCGCCTTGCTCTTGTCGGTAGATATGGATTTAATCTCTTGTTCGAGAATGGCTCTCGTGCGCGCCGTCGGAGCTTCGCCGAGCATGGCTTCGAGCTCTTTGATGTGACTTGAGCCGTCAGGTTTGTGTTTTGCGTGAATCGAATATGGAAGGATGGATGGGTCGATCTTTCGAACACTCCCGACGCGAACAAAATCCGTGAACCCCAGGTTGAGGAGAGACTGCAACACCCGATCAACGGCGATGTTCGTGTGAGCGCTGATCATGATGCGACCGTTTGAAGACTTCAACTGTTCCACGGCTTTGATGACGAAAGCGGCGATGGTGTGCGTCTTTCCGCTCCCAAAAGGACCGTGCACGAGACGAATCGGAAACGGAGACACGGAAGTCGCGCTCGCGAGTGCGCTAGAAACCGCGCGCGCTTGATCGTCATTGAGAGTAAATTTCCGCTTGAGCGCCGCCGCGCCAATCTCCGAGTCATTCAAATAGAGCTCTTGCTCTTCCTCGCGCTCCTCAGGCGGTGGGTTACCGAGAAGACTTGTCAACATCGGTGACGGCGATTCTTTGCTCAGATTTGACATGGCTTGCAACTCATCAAACTCTGAAAACGCGTTTAGCGTCGTGTGCAGCGCGAAGACGTTCAACGAACAGTTATCGGTAAACCGTCGCGGTCTCGGACTCAACAGACGCACAGCCATCTCCCCATCCTGTCTCGGCCCGAACCACGTGCTCTGCACGACGCCGAACCAGGGCGCATTGGCGCGATCACCGATCTGTCTCGACGATTTCACCTCGAACCATGGATCGGTGCTCACCAACCACACGTCACCCTTCGTGTACGGCCGTTTGTTCTTGCCCTTCATCGACTTCCATCCCGGCACGTACATGCGAACGACGATCTCCTCCTCTTGTTTCTTCGTTTTAACGAATTTTCTCGACACGATCTTGCAATCTTTGAAGAAATAACGCAGTTTAAACCGCTGATTCAACATGTTGGCCAAAATCGGTAAATTGGGCTCGGCGCGCATCTCCGCCGACGATTCATCGCGCATCTTTTTCAACTTGAGCGAGACGTCTCGAAGACGAAGCGACAGATTTTCACACGCTGCGGAGATGAAATACGCTTGATACGCGCGGACAGACGGGAAGGTGGTCGTTTTCGGGAAGTTGGCGCCGTCGTAATCGTGCGGCGGCGCCGTCACGCGTGCGTCCGCCGAGAGCGGCGCGGCAGGCGTGCGGCGAGGACGCGCCGGCGGTTTCTTCACCGGCACGACGCCGACCGGTTTTCGAGCGACGCGCGCCACGTTCGCCGCGTTATCCACGACGCGACACGCGAGAGGTTCGTCGTCGTGATCGTCGTCGAGCGACAGCTCTTTGACGGATTCAAGACCGCCGAGCTCCAACAGTGCCTTGGCGAAATCGCCCACCGGTCGTTCTACGTTCGACGCCTCCTCTTTCCCGTCCTCTCGCGTCGACGCGCGCGCGACGACTCGCGTCTCCACAGTCGTCTTCGGCTTTTTCAGCATCGGCGGCACGAACTTCTTGTGAAACGCGGGATTGACGAACCGATGTCTCTTCGCGCGCGTCGCCGTCGACTCGGCGCTTCCGCCGCCGCTCGTCCCCACCTCGCCTCCATCGCGTCGTTCGCTCTCGTCCACGCGCTCGTCCAGGTACACGCCGTACTGCGCTCCCAAGGCGACGTCCGCGCCCGCCTCCATCGCTTCCACGACGTCTCGACGCAGTTTTTCGCTCGTCACCTCTCGCATCTTCGTCTCGGCGTCATCATCACCGTCGCCATCTTCCGCCTCTCCCGTCTCGTACAACGTCGCCCGGCCGCTCTCATCGACGACGAGCTCGCCGTCAAATTTTTTAGGTTTCTTTTTCCGCCGCTCTCGCGTCCACGTAACGCGCCACCGCGTCGCCATCGCGGTGTGACGACGACGGACGTTGAGTTGAGATTTCACATGGTGTGGACTTTGGAGAGGGACTCGTGACCGGTCGTGACTCGAGTGTACACATGGAACGACATATCGACGCGCACGCGCGCGGGGAGGCGGATGATGACGCCGAGCGCGAGCGCGGTGGCGCTGGATTTATTCGTCGTGTTTCTCGTCGCTGTCGTGGCGCCGTTGGGAGTGATGCTGTGTCAGAGTCGACGGGCGAGTAAACGCGCGGTGGCGTTTGGGCTCTTGGCAGCGGCGTTCGCGTACATCGCGGTGTTCGAACACGCGAGGTCGAGAGAACGGTTCGTGGCGCGGACGAGCGCGGTGATGGAGATGCGTCGAGTTCGTGGATTGGGGCAAAAGGCGACGGAGAAGGCGACGGTGGGTGTGGGATCCGAGGAGGAGGGAGCGGCGGAGCCGCCGAGCGCGCGCTTCTCGTGAGCGACGTCGCGAGGTCGCGAACGCGACGAACGTCGACCGCGAGCGACCGATCGAGGCGCAGTCGTTCGTTTTAATCCAAGTGCACGCACACTTGCGCGCCCATATGCGCCGTGTCGATCGCATTCGCGACGAGCCCGTGCTCCGCGCGCGGCGCTCGCGCTCGGTGTCTCACCCAGCCCTCGCCCGTCTCGCGCGCCCGCGTCTCTCTTGTCGTCCACGCGCGCTCGACGTCCCCTCGCGCGCGCCGAACGTCGATATCACGACGCGATCCATCACTTCGCCCCGTCCCCGCGTCCTCCGTCGTCGTCATTGTCGCGCGCGCGCCCGACCCCGTCGATGGTGCCCATTTTGCCCGCATTCGCCGACGCCCTCGCGCGCGCCCTAGCTCACGACGCGCCCTCGTAGCGGACGCGAGATGCCGCACGCGCCGCCGAAACGGCCTCGCGTCGTCGATCAGCGAAGGTGCGCGCGCGTTTCCTCCGACGCACCGCGCGCGCCGAGCCTCGAATCATCCCGCGCGCGCTTGCGACCCCTCGCGATCGGCGATCCACGGGCACCCGACGAATGAGACGCGCGAGACTGACGATGACGCGCGCATCGCCTCGCGCGAGCGTTCGAACGACGCGCGTGATGGTCTTCGTGATCGTCGCGCGCGCGTCGGTCGAACGCTCGACGCGAGCACGCGCCGACGACGGCGATAGGAAGATTCTCCAGCGCACCAAGAGTTTGCTGCGATTTCTCGGGTTGGGACACATGCGAAATATGGGAGCGGATTTGCCGTATAGAAAGCGCGTCGAGTACATGCTGACGACGATATTCGGAAAGACGTTCGAGAAGACATCGCATTGGTACGGGAAACCGAACCCGGACGCGTTCTTCGCGACGGTGATGAAGATGGCGGGGGCGAAAAAGGTGAAGCTGGCGGACGGGTCGGAAATTTTCAGAATGCGGCCGGGGACGACGTCATACGAGGTGAATCGGGGAAAGCTGAGGTCAATGGGCGTGGAGGAGGATAAATTGAGAAGATTATTCGCGAAGACGCCCGCGGCGGACACTAATCATCAGGTGAAGCCGGTCGAACCGTTGGAGGTGCCGCCGCCCGGAAAAGACTTGGAGGAGCAGGAGGAGCACTACGAGGAGGACAAGGAGCACGATGAAGAGCCCGGAGCGGTGGATGACGAAGAGGCGGCGGCCTTGATGATGGGTCTGAGCACGTCGAAGGTGTCGAATACGGAAGATTCGAGACGCACGCCGAAAAAGCGCGCGTCGGAAAATAGACAACCGAAGAAAGCCCTCGTGAAGGCAGTCAAGAGCGACATCGGCGTCAGCACGACATCTGCCACTCCGATCAAGCACTCGGTGAAGCTCTCTGTGAACGAGAACCCATCGAAGAAAGTGAAGATTGACCGTAAAGAAGAACCGAAAGGCAAAGGTAAGGGAAAAGAGCCCATAGGAGATAGCGATGATGAGGGCGATGACGCCGTGCCGGTACAAGCAGTCGAAGACGACGACGATCACCACACGAAGATGATGGCTGTTGGAAGGAAAGTTAGACTCGGTCCTCGGGATCGTTCACACGTTCCTTTGCCACTGGGTGACTACGATATGACAGGAATAGGAGTGGAAGCTTTAGAAGACGAGAAGACTGCGAGCCAAGCAGAGTGGGCGAGTAAGGGCTATGAATGTTGGTTGCAGCCGAATGATGATCCTGCTGGCCCGTGCGGTGAGCACGAGGTGTGTTTGGATCATTGTTTTGAAGAGCTTTTGAACTTCCCAACACCAAATTTGATTCTTTTCGACAGGGAAGAAAAGTTTCGTCAGTCGCAGTTGATGGGGTGGGAGCGCAACCTGGACCATTTGCAAGTAGATTTGGATGGCATGGACAATTTTGGCAGAGATAAAGAGGCCAAACACATCACTGAAACGATTCAGGACCTCAAAAACTTGCTGCGTAAATTTTGCAAGGGCCGAGATTTTAGCTTGATGTAAGACAAATGTAAATTTCGATTCTAAATCACATTCTACGGCTAAAGTACTTTCTGCTTCAGATTCGGAAATCTGTGACGAGACTTATATGATCGCTAGCGTATCTCACCGACGGTAATCTGCCGTGACGTACCACCTCGTCAATGTTCGGACATCTCAACACACGTATCGGCTTTAATTTATCGGTGTGCCAGATGAAGTCGTTCGTTCCCGTAAACTTGGCGTGACACGTCGTGAAAGTGGGTTCACGTCCATCCACGGTGACGTATGAACTTTTCAGCTCACCCGCGAGTGCGTGATGTATAACGCACCCCCCTGACGTCCATCGCATCATTTCACGTATTTCATCAACTTCTTTCACGTTTGATGCCCGATCTGTGATGGTGAGTGGCACGTTGGTTCTGCACGGAAAAGGCGTTTGGCGATCGCCGAGCGCGAGCGCAATGCCCTGCGCGTCCCAGCCGTTTCGAAAGGCACGCATCGCCACCTCCTCCGTCTCTGAAGCTATATCTATGTTATCGCGTTCGCACTCGCACGAATGTTCGTCTTCGTCTTTGTCGTTGTCCACGAGGGTCCCGGATAGCTCGCGTCGGCGCACAGCCGACAAGTCCAAGTGCCCATCGCGGAAAAAGTCATACAGAGGACCTGTCGGAGATATATTGAAATCTCCACATACTAAACAATGAGTGTCAAAACCACGATCGATCGATCTCTGTCGCATCTTAGCCGCGGTGGCGAGGAGCATTCGCGCTTGACCAACCTTCACGTCACCCCTCTTCGGATTGAAGATTAAGTGGCCGTTCGCGATTACGATTCTGATGTCTTTTCGCTTTCTGTGCCTCAACGTCACGACGCACGCCGCGTTATCCCCCAACCCGTGATTCGCGAAACTCACATTCTCCGAAGACTCGCACTCGAACACGTCGCTTCGATAAAATATCGCGCACCCATCTCGTTTCTCCGCCGACGCTCGCTCGGCGAACGCGCCTCGCGAGTACGACAACCCGTCCAGCGTCCGTCGCATCGTCCTCCACGTCTCCTCCTCGTACTCCTGCACGCACAGGACGTCTGTGGCGAGTATCTTCAACTCGGCCGCGAGCGTTTTCGAGCGCGAGGACCACTCCAGGCGGTGCGTCGCGACTCGATAGAGCGAGCGCCGAAGTTCGCTGGCGTAACCGCACGCGAGCGTGTTGTACGACGCGACGCGGAACTCGACGGCATCGCGAGACGGCGCGGACCGTTTACGCGACGAGGCGTGCGCCCACGTTCGCGCGCGCACGCCCAGACGGGCGTTACGCTCGGCCTCACTCTCCGGCATGTGGCGCTCAAGTGAAAAAGTGCACGAGGAAAGAATTGACTGTGCGCGAGGCGGAACGCGGCACGCGCGCTTCCACGAATGGAAAGAGCGAACGCACGCGAACGCGTCTCGCGAATTAATGTTGCAAAGAGACTGCCAACCAGGAGATAGACTTTAAGCTCAGGGATGGTAATTAATCTTTGCGTTTGATCGCGAAATCGAGGCGCGGCGCTGTGTGGACGACGACGGCGATTTGGAATCTCGAGAGAATCGTATTACGTAGAAATCTAGTCCGCCTCGGAAGGCTTGGCCCCGCGAAGACGACCAGTACGGCGGGCGGCGATGAGACCGACCTTGGCACCAGCCGAACGATCGCGACGGATCGTAGAGGCGTGACCAATGTGCTGGTGGTTACCACCCCCGTGAGGGTGCTCAACCGGGTTCATAGCCACACCACGCACCTTCGGCCAGCTGTTGCGCTTAACCTTGTACTTGTGGTAGCTGGCACCAGCCTTAAGCATCGGCTTGTCGCAACGACCACCACCCGCGACTTGACCGACCGTCGCGCGGCAACCAGACGGAATCGTCTTCTTCGCGCCAGACGGGAGCTTGATACGGGAGAAGCCCGTGTCAAGGTTGTGGGAGATCAAGATGCAGTACTCACCGGACGCCTTGGCCAAGGTACCGCGGTCACCGAGCTTGGACTCGACGTTGCAAATGATCGTACCCTCCGGCATGGAGCTGAGCGGCAAAACGTTACCGATCGCCAATTGCGCCTTCTTACCGGCGTACACGAATTGACCGGTGTACGTACCTTCCGCCGCGATGAAGAGCTCCTTTTGGAGGCCGTAACGCTTGGTGTGACGGAAAGTCATCTGTTTCGAGGAAAAAGCACGTCAAAGTCAGTCTCTGTCGCGCATTCGTGTCCATTTCCCGCGCGTTCGAGCGATGTGGACGGACGAAGAGCTCCGCGAGCCGCGAGCGTCGCGGCGCGCAAAGCCCTACTGCCCACTCGAGACCAACATCCACATCATCATCGTCATCGACCTCTCGGTTGTCGCGCGAGCGATAAAAACGCACCTTGGCCAACGGAGCACCTCTACCCGGGTCGTGGATGATATCCGTCACCACACCCTTCACATAGCCGTGACGTTCGGCAAAGTCCTGCGTCGATTAAAAAATCACGCGGGGTCAGTCTCTAGGTCTTTGCATCCATCCCACGACGGCGACATCCATCCCTCGAAGACGCCCCGCGCACGCCGTGATCCGCGCGCGAATGAGATCAACATCTCAAAAACATTCACATCCACCGCACGCGCGTCTCCTCGTTCCATCTCCATCGTCGCATCACCGACGACCGTCCACGAGACCCCGCGCCCCACGGCGATCCGAAACCGCGCGCCCTCGTCGCGTTCGACCGTCACGCACCTGTTGACGGTGCTTCGCCGCGCCCTTGCGGGTGTGCGTGTGGGAGGTAAAAATCGACCCCTTGCCCTTACGGCAACCTCGGATAACGCGACCCATGTCTCGCGCGTCGCAAAGAGGCGGCACGAGTCGCCCGCGCGCGCGGCTCCACGCAGCCTCGACCTCGACCGACCGCCGGGCCTCCGACCGGCGTGATGTATTTATTTTTTCCCGTAATGAGCGCACGCGTACCTCCATCCGTACACGCCCGCCTCCACGTGTCCGATCACCGACCCTAGGGTCTACGAAACCACGCATTGTACATCCGTCGAACACCGTCGAGCACGACCGCACGGGTTCCACACATACATAAAATAAAAATCGGACAGTCGGTCAGAGTCGACCGTTGCGTCGTCGCGTCGGTCGATGTCCCCACGCCGAGACGCGCGACGATCGAGCGAGCGAGCGAGCGCGCGAGCGCGATCGCGTCCACACGCGACCGCGGAGGGCGACGCGCGCGTTATTTATTCGCGCGACGAGCGAGTGCGCGAGGGAGGGAGCGAGTCGCGCGGACGTGCGCTCGTGAAAGGGGAGAGAGGCGCGCGGGACGAGCGAGGGGACGACCGAGGGGGACGAGCGCGCGAGGGCGAGAGGAGGGCGCGAGTGGGGCGATATGGTGGCGACGAGACGGGCGGTGAGAGCGCGAAAGGCGATGAGCGACGCGGGAGAGGCGGAGGAGGCGGAGGAAACGTCGCCGGTGAGGTCGATGCGGGAGGATGACGAAGACGACGGCGACGAGGGCGCGCGAGGGGACGAGACGGCGACGGAGAGCGGGACGCCCGTGGTGTCGGCGCACGATGATTTTGACGACGTCAATGACGCGTGGGGGTCCATCGGTGAGAGTCCGACGATCGCGCCGATGTCTCAGACGCCTCCGATGCGAGTGTGCGCGAGAGTCGCGGCCATCGAGGAGGCGGAGCGGCGAAACGGCGAAGGCGAAAACGACGAAGAGGATGGGTTCGTGGAGGGCATGGAGACGCCCGAACGCGACGTGACGTCCGAGCGTGATCGCGATGAAGACGAGTGTGGTGATTCGGTGAATCTTGGAGGGACTCCGGAGGGTGCGAACACGGACGACGATGAGCAGAGTCAACAAGATGCGGGAAGTCAAACGCCGCTCTTGTCTCCGACGCCGTGTTTCCGACACAGTAACGTCGAGCCGAGAAGCGCGATGAAGCAAGAAGAGCTTTGGCTCTCTTCGCCGATGATCGCGCCGCTCGCGGCGAACTCGAATCCTCTCGGTGCTTCGATCGATGCTCGTCCGGCGACTCCCGCTCAGCCGAGCACGACGAAACGCGCGGCGATGAGAATGTCTTTGCCCGCCAACGTGATGCCGATGACGCCCATTCCGATCTCGCGTCAGATTCTTGAACGAATCGAATGTTTAGGCCCGTCGTTGAACATCGTACAGCGGTCCATGCTCGTAGTGGGTATTTTGCTGGACTTTTACTCCAAGACGCAGTTGATTCGCGAACTTATTCGTTTTGCGCGTCAAGGCTTGTGGGTCTGGTTCACGATGGTTTTGATGTTTTTCATCTTCTCGGCGTCGTGTATTACGGGATATTGGGTTCTTCACTACCCGATGCCGAAAAAACCGGCTGAAATAAAGAAGGATCAAAAGGTTTTCGGATTCAGCAAGTACGACTTCAAAGTCGTCGTCAGACGAGTGGGCGCCGTGTGCGCGACGCTCCAACTCGGCACGGCGTTCGCCGCGTGGAGGGCGCTTCGTACCAACGACGTGCGAGCTAGAAAAGCTGAAATGGACCTTCGAGGCATGCAGCTCGTCGATACCATCTTCTTGACGTTGCCCATGGCGACGCTTCAAGCGTACATTGGGATGGCGTGTTCCTCGCCAGACACCGTGTGCATGGGACGTGAAGGCTTCGATAGTCTCCTCTTCTTCGCCGTCGCCGGTTCCATTACGTCCGGTACTTTGTGTTTCACTTCCTTGGACTTGCACGAGAAGCCACCGAAGTACAACTGGAGCGAATACTGGCAGAATCACAAGGCGCACCTTTCTGAAATGATGACAAAGGCGTGCTATCGCTTCTTTGAGCTTTCCGCGCGCGTGTGCACGCTCGGTCTCTTTGCGGCTGTCACGGGCCCGTATGTTATCATCGTGTTCGTTTTGCACGCGTGCATCATACTCGGGTTGCTGAAAGTGCGTCTTCCGGGTGTGTACGACCGGAAAGTATGGGAAAAGTTTTGCGAGTTGCGAGAGTTTACGATTTTTGGACGCAAGTGGCATTTGCCCGTACTGGACGACATCAAGCTCTTGGTGGCTTGTTTGATTTGGCCGCCTTCGTGCTACGTGTCGAATGCAGCTGACCGTAAAGGCAAATTTTGGTGGCGTTCCACCTCGTGTCCTAGAAAGTCTTTCTGGTCTTTGATGCGCGAAGATGCATTGATCCCATTCGCCATCGTCGTCGGCGTCGTCGCGATTGAAGCGGGCATAATGCTCAGTATAATAGCTTTAGTCGCAAACGAACACTTTTATGGCTACTTAGCGATCGCTGTCGGTGTGAATTTCATGTGGCTGATCGGCGCGGTGAACTGGATGAGCGTTGCCGCGTTGTGGAATCCCTTCACGCCGGAAGGACCCGCATTGGGATACCCGAGCATCAGTGCCATAAACAACGCCATCGGCGGACGCCAACTCTTCGCTGGGCTCAAGAAGACGCCCACGAAGAAGACTGATCCAGAATCGTTCTTACGCTCGCCTGGTCCATTCTATCGCTCGCCACTTGAGCCAGTCGAAGAAAACAAGAGGTCAATCGATCTCGCGTTGAAAAACGCAGAAACATCGAACACTCCAGACCTCGGTTTCAAAGCGAGCCATGGTGGCTTTTCTCCTTCGTCATCTCTCGGGGTCAGGACGACTCCGGTGATGATCAAGGGCAGTCCGAAGCCTGTCGAGGTGTATGTGGATATGGGCGACGATTCAGCTGATATGAATGAGGAAGAACAGATGAATCCGATGGTGCTCGCCGCTGTCGGTGAAGAGCAAATGTTGCGTTCTAGTGCAAATTGGCGCGATGATTCCATGGACATGGATCGCACGATGTCCGGCGATATTGAAGTCGGGGAGAATTTAGATGATTTGGAAGCTGCGCGCGAAGCGCTCGATGCTGTCGCGGCGCTCAACGTGACAGAGGAATATGACGGCGACAGTCCGAACCTCATGTCCCCGGCGCCTGCGGTGTTTGACAAGGAAAACTTCAATGATACGCCTGAAATGCTGGATCGTGAAGAAGTTAGCCCGATATTAGCAAGCGCTTCGCCCATGAGCGTGCGCAATTCGAGCGGATACTCGCCTCGTTAGGACTAAATTGTGAATCTTTTGCAAAAGAGTACTAAAGTTTGAACGGTACAGCGGCGTCGCGAACAATCATAGAAGAAAACGCACCTTTCGCCCGCGCGGAGTCTTCGCTACCTCCAAGTTCAGCCGCTCGTATCGATGCGTCTTCAATCGCAACCGCGACGCGCCCGAGGGCGACTAATCCCGAAGCACCCGCGTACGTGGCGACCGCGCCGAGAGTCAACATCGAACCCACCGTCGCACCGGCAAGTTTGACCGCCCTCGAAGACCCCCTGCGTAGGATCGTTGTGAGCGTCGCGGCGCCCACCAGACCCGTGATGAATCTGCTTGTATAATCCACTGGTTTCACATCGGCGGGTTTCTCGTTCAAATACTCGTTAAACTTGGCGCGAGATTCCGAGCTCTCGATTTCGTCCCAGAGGTTTGAGATTCCAGAAATGTGACCCGCACCTACGACTCCAACAACGGCAGATGCGCTGGGATCTCTCTGCAAAGTCGTCGCAAGTATCAAATCACGCTCGCGAACGACCGTCTCTGCCGTCGCCCAATCCACGATGCTCATCTTCTTACCAGCTTGCCGCGGCACTCCGGGCGTAAACATTGGATTTCCCTTGAACGATTCCACCCTCACAAACTCAACCACTCGCTGCGCACACTTGCGCACCTTCATCAAATCGTCCACTCGCACCGGTAGACCTCTGAGGGACGCGTCGAGCATTTCCATGCTCGACTTTATCACCGTTTCGCTGTACTCGCATCCCGCCTTTTCCAAGACGTGCTTGAGTTTCTGCATGCCGGGAAGACCCTGTTTAAGATCGATCGACCTATCGTCTTCCATGAGATCTTCCCCCGAACGCGACATCTCATCAAATATGGTGGAACCACGCCTGACGCGCGCGTACAGCCGAGCCACCGTCGCGCGTTGATCCCTATCTCCTAGCACGACTGCGGCGCCCACCTCCTGCGCGGCCTCAACTGCAGCTACAAACTCGGAACCCGGACGACTGTCTAACACCGCCCCCACGGTCGCGTACGCGAGTGATCCCGCGACGAGGGCCAACTGACCGTTTGCCATCGTCTTCAACGCCTCATTCACCGTGGACACGCGCTTCGCCGCGTGCGCCGCGGGCCTCTCCTTGGAGGCGCTCTTCAACAAACTTCGAAGTCGCTCACCATCGAGCTCGACGACGACTAAATCCGGCTTCGTCTCCCGAATCACCCGTTTCACCTCGAGCGCGGACACCGAAGAGACGTGCGCGCTGCCCACGATGGTCACCTCGGCTCCGCTCGAGGGGTGTCTGAGCGTCTTCGCGCACTTTGGTTTGTCTTCGGGATGGTCATCCAAGCGCAAGACGCGAACGCCTCCGTGCGTCGTCTCCAGCGAGATTCCGGGTGGAAATCCATCGCTCGATGACCACGAGGAGGACAGTTCCTCGTCCGAGGACGTGCTTTGTCGGACGTCGCGCGGGCGCGCGGGACCGGGAGGCGGCATGCTGTAAAGTGACAGTTGAGCGCTCCTCTCCGCCTGGTCGCGACGACAGTGTTCAAAACTACGTGTGCAGTGAATTACAAATTAAGTGTCTATGTGTCAGTTGGAGAACGCGGGGACCCGAGGTCCACGTATGGGGTGCGCTTCTTCTGGGGTGTGAAGACACCCGCGATGGACGCCGACTCGGCGAGTCGATGCGCGAAGTCAGGAGCCTGCACGGTTTGTTGGCTCTGCGTGGTCGAATGAAGGACGCCGTGCGTGTGAAACGTCTTGAGCATCTTGACGAGAATATCGCGCTCTGTTTGAAGCTCGCTCAGGGCATTTTTCATCATCTGTCGCTCCTGTGCAAACTGAGTGGCGCTCACCGAAGCGATTGAGGCGACATTGTTCTTGGCTTTGGCCGCTTCTTCAGTCGCGTTCCGGAGCGCCTCGGCGCTCGAAGCGTCGTTTTCTTCCGCAATTTTCAACTTTTCTTCAAGACTCACCAGACGTTCATTCGCGACGCGCAGAGATTCTTCTAGATCCAATTTTTCTGTCTCTGTCTCTTTGTGGCGTTCGCTGATGGCGGTGAGCTCCGCTTGAAGGGTCTCCATGCTCGCGGCCTCGTTGGTCGAACGACTGAGCGCCTCATTCGTGAGACGCAACTCTTCTTGCATCACAGCGTTACGAGTCTCCGCGGCCTCAAGACTCGCCTTGAGTGATTCCAAGTCCATCGACAAGGATGCACTGTGCGACTCGCTCTTCTCCGTAACCAGTCGAAGCTCCTCCTTCGCGTGGTGAAGACTTTCCTCAAGCTTTGTCTGCATCTCCGTTCTCGCAGCGTCTGCACTCTCTTCCAACGATTCCAAAGCGTGGACTTTATGTCCCAACTCACCCTGAAGCGTAGCAACCTCCGCTCGAATGGATTCAAGCTCAGACTGCAGCGTGCTCACCTGAGACTCCAACGCCTCCTTCGACGCCTGGAGCTCCTGCA